>CETY01031524.1_pt1 | contig 10980 bp, 7 predicted proteins | sample 361551 | NCBI WGS metagenome assembly CETY01 (sample SAMEA2623135, study PRJEB7988) | marine metagenome | biome: marine biome (ENVO:00000447); feature: deep chlorophyll maximum layer (ENVO:xxxxxxxx); material: "saline water (ENVO:00002010), including plankton (ENVO:xxxxxxxx)" | depth 45 m | reverse complement strand
GTTCTGGTTGTGGTTCTGGTTCTGGTTCTGGTTCTGGTTCTGGTTCACGTTGTGAATTATCTATAATTGTTATTTTAATTGTATCTGAAATATTAGTATCATCATCACTAGTATCAGTTTTAAATTCATCTTCTATTTTCTGTTTTGTTTCTTGATCATTTACAGTACTTTCAAATTTAAAAATATTGCCTGAATTATCATCAACATATCCACTATATTCAACACTCATAGAAACTGTTATTGAATTTGACCTTTCTACAAATTCAATAAAAATATATTTCTGTTCTATATTTAATTTATTTTCATTTGCAAAATATGTGAGCAATTCTGCTTTTATTTCATCCAATTTCTCTTGGCTTGGATTACTATTTGTGGTTACTTCATATTCAACATACATTATTGTTTTTGATTCTGTTGGTAATATTTGAATATTCCAATTTTGTCCTGGAATATCTGATACAAGAGTTGTGTTTATAATTTGAGAGAAATAATCACAAGGAAATCTTAAAAGAACTTTATATTCATTGGTAGTAACTGTTTCATAAGAGTCTTTTATAACAGTATAACCATTTGTAAGACCATAACTTAAATTTTTATTGACAACCTCCCAATTCAATAGTTTTGAATAATAAGAATTTGTACCATCAATTTTTTTATTATATTGTAAAAAATTGTAATCAGCAAGATTTGATACACCAGTATTATCAATTTCAAAATGAAATGCTATAATGTTTTTATCAGAATTTAAAGCTTTAGCATATATAACCATCATCTTTTTACGAGTCGTTTCTTCTCCTGACGAATCTAATACATTTTGGAATTCGAACTCCGCTTTAACTAATAAATCTGAATAAGATTGTTCGGGTTCTGGTTCTGGCTGGGGTTCTGGTTGCGGTTCAGGTTGCGGTTCAGGTTGCGGTTCGGGTTGCGGTTCAGGTTCAGGTTCTGGTTCAGGTTCTGGCTGTGACTCTGGTTCTGGCTCAGGTTCTGGTTCTAAACCAACATCAATATCAGGAATATCATAACCAGGTAATTTAACTAAATATGCCGCAATATATTGCGCATCTCCAATATCTATGATTCCATTTCCATTAGCATCTACTAATGCTGTTCTAGGTTCATCATATTCTGGTAATCCAGCCAAAAAAGCAGCAATATATTGTGCATCTCCAATATCTATTTGTCCATTGTTAGTTACATCACAAAATTTTGGCATGATTATACTATATTATAATATTAAATATACATTAAAATTCTGACATAACTTTATAATTATTTCCACAACTATCTGACACTAAAATCATTTTATCAATACTAACATTTCTATCGTAATTTAATACTAATACTTCTTGATATTCACCAGTAACAACAACAAAACGATTATTATCTGTTGTAAATGCATTTATTTTACCACCATTTTCCAAGTTAGTTGTAGATACTCCTAAAGAATAAAATGGAGTGTATTTCCAAGAAAAACTGGACCAATTAAAATCTAATTTATTAACCTGTTCAATTTTACTTTCACTATCTTTTGGTGATACAGAACTAAATCCTAAATCATATGCAGAAATACTTTTTTCACTATTATCAGATGTTTTTAAAGATATAATAATACAAGGTATTGGCACACGAGCACTATTTGGATTTGAATCTAAACACATTCGGGCAGGATCAAACTCTATTTTATACAAAATATCACAATTATCTTTGTTATTCATTTATAAATATACATATTTTTTTATAATTCACCTTCGACGCGACCACCACTCATTCTAAGATAGGTCCTTCATATTCTATTACAACATTATACAATCTGGAAGAGTCACTTTTTACTAGTTCTATTTTTTCTAGACTCATGAAATAATCAGAAGGAATCACCATCAACTCTTGAAATTCTGATGTTAGATTTATTAAATTTGACGGATTTGTTGTGTAACCAGCTATTGCGCCGGCACCATTAAGATTATTCGAAATTGCATAATTAAATATGGGTTTGAAAAGAATTTGAAAATTACTCACATTTTGCACATTATAATATTGTAAACATTCACTATCTTCTCCAGGATTATTAGATGTAACACCATTGGTTAATTTTGTTGTATTTCCACTAAAATCAAACAAAAATGCATTAAATTTTTTCTCTGTATCATCACTAGATTTGGCAGAAATAATCATAGCCTTTGTCGCCGGAGTTGTAGTATGGGGAGTTCCCATAATTAGATTACCACTATCATCTTGATCTAAGTATCCAACTCCCCCAACACCGGGAAGATATTGACCTTTTACAAATGAAAGAGATTCAGTGAATTCGCATTTAATTATTATTTCTGGAATAGTTTGGGGTCCTTCGTATTCAATTGAAACACTATAAAGTTGACTGTTATCATCGCTAACAATTTCTAAAGAATCTAAATTTACAGCATATTCGAAAGGAATTACCATCAATTCTTGATATTCTGATGTCAAAGATATATAGTCATTGTCGTTGGATGTATATCCATTTATTACACCTTCACCATTTAGATTTTCAACAATTGAAAAGTTAAATATTGGTTTGTATTCAATTTGAAAATCACTCACATTTTGTACATTATAATATTCAAGACAATATGGATCTTGACCTGAAGATGGACTATTAGATGATACACCATTGGTTATTTTAGTAGTATCTTTATTAAAATTAAATAAAAATCCAGTCATATTTTTGTTTATTTCATTTCCTGATTTAGCAGAAATAATTATTGCAGGTGTTGGAGGATCTGTTGGAGCAGGAGTTCCCATAATTAGATTACCTGATGTATCATAATCGAGTGCACCAATACCACTTGCATCTTGAATATATTGACCTTTTACAAATAAAAGAGATTCAGTGAATTCGCATTTAATTATTACATCTGCGGGATATGGCTCTGGCTCTGGCTCAGGTTCTACACTGGGCATGGGGCAAAATGTTTCATAACCGGGAATTTTAACTATATGTGAAAGAATATAAGACGCGTCTAATGTCGATACGATACCATCACAATTAGTATCTGCTGCAATATAATCCTCAGAGTCTCTTTCTATCTCATAACCAGGAATATTAACTACATATGAAAGAATAAAAGACGCGTCTAATGCGGTTATTCTGCCATCATTGTTGACATCTCCTCTTATCCGTACCATTATATATTAACAAATTATAAAATACTATACATTAATAAATTATTCAAATAACAAAAATGGCGATGCTGAAGCGACGCCGTTCGTATCCGTAGAACCATCTTTATGAACTGATGTCGTCAAGACTTCGGGCGAGCCGTCGGCGCTCGTCGACTCGTAGTGTGGGAGGTCGACGAAAGCGAACTCGACGCCGGGTCGCCCGTCGCCGTCGAGGGATGTGTCGAAACTATATGAGTTATTACCGGCATCACCACCCTCAAGCCAAGCAACTATTATATAATCACCATTACGTAAACATCTAACGCCGTCGGCGAAGGACTCGACCACGCCGGTGGGATTGCTCTCAGTGCCTTGCAAGCTGTTGTTGTATTTAGTTGCTTCGTTGTGGTTGACGGCATGGGGAATTATGTTGTCTTCAGCTGAAGCCCCGTTAAAAAATGTTGATGGGTACAAGACGTTGGTGGTGTTTGAGGTGAAGAACGTCTGATTCGAGGGATTACCGGCTTTCCAATTGTCACCTAGATCTTCTGTGAAAGTCATTCGAGCGCTTAAGAGGCCAAACGTTTCTGGCCATTTTAGTTCTATCGGTATGAGCCACTTGGCATTGCCGTAATAACTCAACTCCTGCGCCGGGCCTAGTCTAATAGCATAATCTGATTCCTGTACTTCTGGTAGTTCTGGCTCTGGCTCAGGTTCTGGCTCAGGTTCTGGCTGTGGCTCTGGTTCAGGTGCTGGTGGAAGTTCTGGCTCTGGCTCTGGTTCTGGTTCTAATGGACTAATATCTAATTTCCAACTAAGTACAAATTCTGATTTAATATTATTTGCTATAGCTCCTTGAAAAAAAGCGGAATCTGCTTCACCTAGACTTGATAATGCTTCTTGTTGTTGTAGGGTGTCGTCGAACGATAAATCATTACCACTTGGATCTACATTACGCGATGAAAAGCCTATATTCAATGAATAATATACATAAAAATTATCATCTGACTGAAATGGGACACGTGTATCGTTATAACCAGGTGTTTGTTGGATATTACCTGCGTTGTCGTAACTGACACGATTACCCCAATATGCAATTTCATCAATTTCTGAAACACTATTTAAAACTCTATTAAATTGAGAAAGTGTTTTATTGTATAAATCATCCGGAACACTGCTTGTTTTATCTTCATGAACAAATAATCTATTTGAACGATTGAAATCTTGTGTAAAATCCATAGTATTAATTAGATTACCACTGTTATCATATTGTGTAACTTGTAAAGCGGTAGGATCAAATAAATGTCTTACTACTAAGTTAAACAAAGCTCCTTTTAAGAGGTTTTGAGAACTATTGTCATTATTGTAAAAATTATTATGAAATTCTGCAATATCGTGTTTATCTAATGTAACACCAAGATCCATTTCAGCACCACTTACATCTTGACTTCTTGAAATAAAAAATAAAGATTGATCAGTGTTTCCAGATAAATCAATGATTCCAGTTGAATAAATGCAAGAATAACTCATTCCAGAAGATTTTAACGACTCAACCGCAGGAAAATTACCACTAATATCCGGTCCTGAATTTCCAGATAAATCTTCAATCTCATGCCAAGCTGCTTCTTGAACATTCAAATCTACAAATCTGATTGCTAAATCTTTAATAATTCCATAATTTGTAATACAAAAATCAGCGGGTCTGAATACACCTATCTCATCGTCTGTCAATTCTCTTGTCAATTCTAAAGAATCTAGTCTAATTATTTTCGGATTTAGATAAGTGGGCATTATATGTCATATAAAATATAAAAAAAAATTTGGTTAAAATTAATATTCATAAAAATGAATACATATTATTATTTTATTAATAATAAGAATAATTAAATAAAATTCAACAATGAATGAGGATTATATTAATGAAATTATAGAATTCCCGTATAAAGTTGATAAATTCCAGAAAGATTCTATTGACGGAATACTAAATGGTGAAAATGTTTTGGTGACTGCACATACTTCGGCTGGCAAAAGTACTATTGCTGAATTTGCAATAGCGTTATCTTCATCAAAAAACAAACGCTCTATTTATACAAGTCCAATTAAAGCGTTATCAAATCAAAAATATGGCGATTTTCAAAAAAAGAATGGTATTAAAGATTCATCTATTGGAATTTTAACTGGTGACATCAAGGTTAATCCCGATGCAAATGTGTTAGTTGCTACTACAGAAATTGTAAATAATCTTTTGTATACAAATATAGAATATTTTGATAATGTGAATGCAATAGTATTGGATGAGGTTCATTATATTCGTGATAATGATAGAGGACACGTATGGGAAGAAGTAATTAGCATGATGCCTAAACATGTTATCTTAGTTATGCTATCTGCTTCAATTCCTGGAGCAGAAGGATTTCGTAAATGGGTTGAACATATTAAAGGGAAAAAATGTCATCTCATATCAACAAGTTATAGACCCGTTCCTCTTGTACACAAAGTATATTGGAATAATGAATGTGAAAAAGTTGTAACAAATACAAATGATGTAGATAGTTTAAAGTATAAAGCATTTTATAATAATTGGAAATTGATTAATAGTAAACAACAAAAAGATCGTGAATCTTGTCCAACAATGCTCAAAAAATTTCTTGAATATTTAGAAAATAAAGAATTATTTCCAGCATTATTCTTCGTATTTTCTAGAAAACAAACAGAAAAATTGGCATTAATGATTCAAAGATCTTTAATTGATGGAAAACAGCAAACGGAATGTATTAATATGTTTGATTATTATGTTAAGAAATTTCTTGGTGAAACGGGAATGCAATTATCACAAGTATGGACAATTAGAAAATTGTTAACAAAAGGTGTTTGTATTCATCATTCTGGTTTGATTCCAATTTTGAAAGAAATAATTGAAACATTATTCGACAAAGGCTGGATCAAAGTTATGTTTGTAACTGAAACATTTTCAGTGGGAATCAATATGCCTACAAAATGTGTTGTATTTGGTGAATTACAAAAATTTGATGGTAAAGAACAGCGCTGTTTAAATCCGGAAGAATATTGTCAAATGGCTGGAAGAGCTGGACGTAGAGGGAAAGATACTTTAGGAACTGTTATTTATTTTCCAATCCCTCCAAAAAATATGACAACACTTAGTGATTTTAGTAATATTGTTAAAGGGAAGCATTCGTCTGTTGTATCTAAATTCAAAATGGATCCGGTTTTATTATTAAAATGTATTGAAACAGAAAGAAAGCCAGAAGAATTATTTGAATCAACTTTGATGTCACAAGAAATAAATGATTGTATCAAAGGTATAAATATAGAATTAGAATCATTAAACCAGAAGAAAAGCAATATAAATGTTACAGAAGATGATTATAAAAAACTTGAAAATATCAAAAAACAGGAAACTATTATGAGAAATAGTAAACCAAATAAGAGAAGGAAGATGCAAGTGCAAATTAATAATTTAAGGAAAGAAATAACAGAGGAAACACTACAAAACATTGAAAATTTGGAGAATATTAATAAAGATATTTTAAAACTTGAAAAAAATCTAGTTCAATCAAAGAATTATATTATTGAAACTTGTAAGTGGCAAGAACATATTCTTAAAAACACGGAATATATATCTAATGAAGGAAAGGTAACACTAAAGGGACGATGTTGTTCTTCTATTAATGAAAGTGATTCATTTCTAACAACCGAATATTTAACGTCATTGTTTGAAAGAATTGATTCAACTGGTATATATCCATCAAAATCTTGTATATCATTTATTGTTGGTAGTTTGATAGATGAAAAAGAACTAAATAAAGATGATGAAGGACTTGGAGATATATCAGATATTTACAAGGAATTGGGCGTTACTGATCATAAAGAAGTAACTAATGAAATGAAGTATTTAAAAAATAAATATGAAGAACTGCACAGTGAGGAACGACTACGAGATATGAATTACAATATGACTCCAGTATTTGGCTGTTATGTTTATTTGTGGACAATTGAAAAAAATAATTTCAATAGCATTCAGGAAAAAATGTGTAATGAACTTTATGAAGGTAATTTTGTTAGAAGTATGTTGAAAGTATATAATATTTGTGAAGAATGGAAAAATATTTCAGAAATATATCAAAAGCCGGAATTTTCAAATATTATTGAAGAAATTCAAAAAGAAATTATTAGAGACATTGTAGTAGTAGATTCTTTATATATTGCTTCATAAATTATATAGTATTTTATGATAAAATTAAGTAAAATAATTAAATAGAATTATAAAATACATTTATATGGATAATAATTGTTTGTTAACTTTTTTTTTTCAAAATAAACTTTGGTTTAGAGGTAAAAATCAAAAACAGCGTTGTATAGACGAGCGGATTCGCTTATATGGAAAAAAAGGAATTGTTATTTCGAAAAACGAATTTAGATCAGAGAAACAAGCTAGTGCAGTATTTAAAAATCCATCTGAATTATATGATTATATTAAAAAAACGCCATCAAATATGAGATGTTATTATGAAATAATAGAATATAACAGTAAATTGTATTTTGACATAGAATCTAATAACTATTTACTTGAATTGAATGAAGTTTTACAACACTTATATGCCATTTTAAAGTTGTTGTACAACATTACTCCTTCTATCCGTCACGTGCTTTCAGCACATAGATTTGATAAAAAATCTTGGCATATTATTTTTCCAGAATATTCTATTAGTCCAGAAGAACGTGAAAAACTTAGTAATTACTTAAAAAAATTTGCGAATCCATATGTGGATTGGAGAGTTTACAATAAAAATCAGCCTTATAGATTATGTGGTTGTTATAAATCAGATGATTTTTATTCTAAACTTCACTTAAACGATAACAATGGAGATGTAATATTTCATTATGACTTAAACACTTTTGTAGATACAATGGTTACACAAACCCACATCGGCGCTTTGCCGCTCAAATATAAAAATGTTATTAATCAATAATGGATAGTCCTACTACCTTCGATGGATATAATTATGATTCTGAGGAGACGACGCCACCTGCATCCGCAGCAGAAGAAGAATCATCGAGGTCCTCGGCGACGCCTCCAGAGGCTATATCAAATAAGGAATTATTACAATTGTCCACAAAAATGGATAAAAATATAGCAAATTATTTATATGATTGGGTTATTCATAATAAAGGTACAATCGGGGGTTCTGCTGCTCTTGCCATGGAACTTACAAGACAAAATGAAAACAAATATATAGGTTGGATACCAAATGATATAGATATTTATTTTAAAGTAGATCATAGTATTTATCATGATCCGGCCAACTGGAATAATATACAATTTAGTAACAAAGTTCAAAAAGTTATAATTGATAATTTCACTGCTCATTTTGGTAACAAAAATCTATCTGCTTATTTCAGTCATGGACATCACAAATTCAAAGATTCATTGCATGAATCATATGGTAACACTACAAGATTTGTAAACGAGCCACCAGTAGAAGATACAATTAATATGGAAATTAGTGTTTCAACATTTCACTCTACCAGCAATCAGAATTACTACTTTAATAATTATAGAAAAATGTATGAAGTAATCGAAGATATTAAGGTTGATAATCCGAATAAGCTACCTGGTGATTTATATACAACAGACAATATACTCGACGACGCCCGGCGCTGGAATAACTATCCGCAAATGTATCCACAATTAGAACTTAAAAAAGGCACTATTGTTAGTGCAAGGCAATCAGTATCATGGCCACAAAGATTAGTCTTTGTAAATAGTGAAGAGAGAATTGATCAAGCAATTCGGCATAGATTAGGCCCAGATGTACCAAGAAATGGTCCAATAAACTCTCATACTACGTCAGCTGAATTGGCGGAACAATATCATTCAATAATGAAACCCATTCTTGTAGAACGAGCAAAAGCTGCAGCTACGGCGAAAATCGCTGCACAACACACTAATACTGTTCTACCTGAGCCTGATGATTCTAAACCAGAAAATGGTTATGGTTATACGGTTGTAGATGTTGGAATTCACGATACCAAATTTGGTATTGTTCCAAACAGTCATCTAAAAAAAATTGTAAGAAATCGATTACCAAATGTTCAATTGATTTTTTTATACGGCAATGTATCAATACCCACATATATTGATAATTATTACGATTACAGTATTTGTAAAGTATACATAGATACAGAAAAACGAAATAAAGATGAAAACATCGATGCACCAATTGTCAGATTGCATCCTGATGTAGTCTGTTCACACTGTCTTGATACACCACAAAATTATAGATATAGTACATTATCTGGTGTTATTCGTACTGTAACAGTCCGATTCATTAAATATATGGGTAGAGGATTTATTCCAATACAAATAAGAGATAATATTCTTAAACTTAAAAAGTCAAACATTGCTACAAATTGGACACAAAATATTAATGAATATCAAATTGTCGATCCAATTTTTCAAGGTTTTAAAGACTTTCTTGAAGAATTAGAATTTTATTTTATTCAAAAAATAGTTAATATTGAAAATAGTAAACAACCGCTAAAAAATAAACTATACCTTTATAGAATAGGACGACATTTAGACATTCTTGCTTCTAAAAAACTTGGAAAAAATAGACTAAATCCTAAAATCATAAATGGATTTTTTGAAGGTATTATAAAACTTCTTGAAAAAAATAACATGTATTCACAAAATATTGGAAATATACGAAATAGACTTGAAGAACCTATGAAGAAGATTGTACACGATTATTTTGATAGAATTGAAAATATTTACAAAATCTATAATAGACATTCACAAGATGATGACGGCAGCGGTATTCTCTTAGATATGATACAAGGAGATATTCGACCGGCTCGAGATACTGGAAAAACTCGTTTTTATACACTTAAAGATGATATGAATACCGCCAACCCTCCAATTACCTCGTTTGAATTAGGTAAACAAGGCTGGTTAGCTGAACAAGGAATTGGTATTGACGAAGGAAATCCAAATGGCGATTATACTGAGCAATATGCTTATGCTATTATAAACCTGGTTACACGCAAAACAGATGAAGATATGAATACAATAAAAGAAATAGAAGAAAAACTTCATTCAAGAAAAATGAAAAAAATCCATAATATTTTACAAAATTCTTTTGATGAATCATATAACGATGCGCGACACCTCAAAGATGCAGCAAGAATTAAAGGAGTTGAAGGATTACCAGATAATATTAGTAAATTTTTAGGAGGGAAAAGAAGAAAACAAAAACTATTAAAATATTTGTATAACTAATATGAATAGTAAAACCCGTAAAAACAAAAGTAATAAAAATAGTAAAGCTATATTTATTAAATTAGCAAAAAAATATGGACTTACTACAAGTGGTTCCAGAAAACAAATATCTGAAAGACTTGTCGCTTTGAGAGGTTCTTATTTATCCAAAACCGAAAAAAATCTAATATTACCGTATTTATCTAATAATGTAAATAAGCGTATATTATTAGAACGTAAAACCCGTAAAAAATTACTACAAAATTTTCATTAATTATTTATTTTTTATTAAAAATTTTCTTCCAATGAATTTATTTTTTGTCTGGAAAAAAACAGTATAAAGGATATACTATAGTATATAGTAAGAAGGACAAAGTCCATCTTCACTTGTATCTGTGGCCGAGAATAGTGTAAAAAACACATCGGTAGTGGTCTAAGGCGCTGGATTTAAGTTTCATATTAATATATGAATACATACCCCAGTTCTATAACAGAGCGTGAGTTACTCGTTTAACAACGAGCTCCAGCGAACCTCACCAGATACATGTTTATGCTATTCC
>CETY01082048.1_pt1 | contig 11041 bp, 14 predicted proteins | sample 361551 | NCBI WGS metagenome assembly CETY01 (sample SAMEA2623135, study PRJEB7988) | marine metagenome | biome: marine biome (ENVO:00000447); feature: deep chlorophyll maximum layer (ENVO:xxxxxxxx); material: "saline water (ENVO:00002010), including plankton (ENVO:xxxxxxxx)" | depth 45 m | reverse complement strand
AATCCAGCCCCCGACAAGAAACAATCAAACCAAATCAATTTCCGTAGCTGAACTTTCCACCATACATACGTTGGAAAGCTGCATTACGCGCATCGCCAACAGCTCTAGTGTAAGAGAAGGGCCCGGAATCCGAAACAAAAGCAGGCGCACGTAATTTGACACCCTTATTAAGGAAACCAACAAGCAAGCTCATTCCTCCCATCGCATTTTCGGAGGCGGCGTTAGCGGGTGTTACCTCAGCCATGCCCAGAAAAGTTGAACATGATGCGCGAGCTTCGGACTTAAACCCACGCAGGTAAGGGACCGTATCAGTGCCAAATGTCTCAAGATATTCCTCAGATGTCACCAAAGAATCCACAAAGGCATCGAAACCATGGTCTGAAATATATTTAACTGCAGATCCGATTTCCACCTGATCGATAGGGGGACGTCCAAGCAAATGCTTCGTAGTGAGCTCGATTCCCCTAATAGGGGAAACGGCATAGAAAAACTTAGACTTATACAAATCAGATTTAACCAAGCCGGCCATGAAACCCTGGATCTTGATGCGACCATCTCGAAGGAAAGCTTCCAATGAAGTCAACCTTTGACTGGAGTTAACACTAATATTGCCAAACACCTGCTTGTAGGCAGTAGCAATAGCGAGCTCGAGAGACGACTCGCCTACAGCGGCATAGGAATGATTGACAGCGGAGAAGGGACAAACTTCGTGAAGACGCGGACCCATCCCAATGCCCATTGACGCGCATTGATTTTGCTTAAACTCAGCAGGTGTAGAAGCAGCCCTTGACTTGAAAGACCCTGAACTTTTAGCCGCATCAACTGAATTAGAGTGCGCAAAAGAAACTGTTTGCTGGTGAGTGAAGTCTCTCTTGTACTTAAGGGCTGGCATAAAAAAAGTGTGAATAGGGAAAAAATACACTAAATCTCGTGATTGCGAGAAAAAACTTTGCAATAGTTCAAGCATGAGCCATGCACTAATGCAAAAAAGACGCACCAAGAACAAATAAAACCAAGAAAAAGATATAAAAATAAACAAGTAAGTAAAGATCAAATGTCGAGAACAACTACGCACAGTAATCACATGCAGTAATGTAAAAGACAGAGGAATTACACCCTCCACGAAACAATAGCCGACCCAGAAGAAAAAAGTAATAAGTGCAGTAAGCGGGATCGCTAAAACAAATAATTCCAAAAAGGGGCAAAGGCAAAAACAAAGAATTGAAACTGAAATTTTCTGGAGGGCGGGGTAGGCATGCAATAATTATTCAGAATGCTTCAAAAGCCAAAAATATGATTGAAGCGGAAATCAGTATCGCCGTGTTAATCAAGAAAGCAAGGGTTCAAGGATTGAGTGACAATAAATATATAGATTTTCAAATGCGAACAGCCATAAGAAAGGCTGATAAAGAAAAAAGACATCTGACAGATGTGGAGATTAGAAACATTTGCGAATTTTCAGGTACAAGCCCAATCGAAATATCAATGATTAGGGATAGGTCAAATGATTTAGTGACAGCAGCCAGGAAGAAGCTACTAACAGAACAGCCTGAGCTTGTAATCCCAGGAGGAGCACTCTATCCATCCCAACGAGCTGACGCATGCTGGAGAGATTGCTGGGAATTTCTTAGAGTTATAAATTACGCATATGCATGCGATAAAACAGAATTCACGAGCCCAGAAGGAATGGCTGCCCTGAGAGAACTCTATAAAAAAATGGACGTCCCATTGAACGGGCTTAGCACTGCTCTCAGGCAACTTGAGATTTTTACAAAAAAAGAAGTAGAAAGTGAGAAAGGAAAATCACAATTGTCAAATATATTCAGGCATCTCTTGGAAGAACTTAATATTTCTGCTGTTAAGACCTGATAAGACCCATGCACGCAAGAGAGGGAAGCGGCGAAAATGCGATACAGTAAATATACTCAAAGATCACGTATGGGAATCCCACTGCTTGAGCACCCCTTATCAACACAAAATTCTCGAGTTACGGATCTAGCGGGTGATAACAGCACGATCCAGCTACAGAGCTATGGGTCAATAGCCGCGGGTGATGATGGAGCAAGAACAATCATGGATGGATTGATCGAAAGAGCATATCAACAAATATTTTTTCATGCAATGAGCTGTGATAGAGACTCAAACCTGGAATCACAACTTCGAAGCAAAAATATTACTGTTCGAGACTTTATAAGGGGATTGCTTTTATCTGAAAGATTTCAACAAGGATACTACCAATGCAGTTCCAATTACAGAATGGTTGACCAGGTGGTTGGACGTGTATTAGGCAGACCCGTGCATGGTGATGCCGAAAGAAGATCATGGGCAGTACTAATAGGAGAAAAGGGTTTTACACGTTTCGTAGACGAAATACTGGAAAGCAATGAATATATGGATAGCTTTGGCTACGATCTTGTACCACAACAACGTTCAAGAATACTGCCAGGAAAAGGGATTGGAGAATTACCAATTTATCAAAAATATCCTCGATATGGAAAAGAGTGGAGAGATTCACTTCAAATGCGAGCACCCTCCGCACAGCGAAAACTCGCCCTTGAGGCGCCCGCAGAAATGTCAGCAAATTGGGTCAATGGAAACGTACCAAAATTTGCACTAAGGATTTGGCTAACTCTAATCGTTGCAGGAGGAATCGAAATCACACGCCTGTTAATTACGATTGCAGTCTCAATGCTTCGAACTTAAAAAAACATGTCGGAAAAAAGAGGGCTTGATTTAAGTCAATGGAAAAAACCAGAAGAAATCAATCCGGAGCATATTGAGGATGGATTTCTAGATGCAAGAGGTGCAAATTGGAAGAATAGACGATTAGGCAAGCTCAATCTCAAGGGTGCGAAACTTTGCAGATGTGACTTGCGTGGAGCCGATTTGTCTTTGTGCGAATTAAACGAAATAGATTTAAAATTAGCAAAATACGATAGTGAAACAAAGTTTCCGGATGAATTCAATCTATTTACAAGCGGAGCGATTGGCCCAGGGGCAAAACTCAATGGTGTTTATCTAAACGGAACAGACCTAAGAGAAATGGACCTAAGGAATTCATCACTAATGGGAGCCTACTTGAGTGGAAGCGACTTATCCGGGGCCCTACTGGATAGCGTCTCACTCGCTGGTGCAGATCTTCGATCAGCCATTATGAGAGGAACGATGTGCAGAAATACACGATTTGGAACATGCGAGTTGGATATGACAGATTTCAGAGGTGCAAATCTTCAAGGAGCAAACTTAGAAAATGTTGAATCAATCAAAGGTGCAGACTTCACTTTATGCACAGGAATGGAAGGACAAGTACAACATCTCTTGAAACGTTCTAGTGCTGAGCTGGATTGTTGGAATCCATTAACCAGATCCACAACACGTACCAGCCTGGAATCACTCCTGTAACATACAGCATGGGATTTAACAAGATTAATCAACAAAGATACATAAAAGGCCGCAAAGAGTGGCACAACAGACAATCGGAATTTGCCATGTCGTGAACGACAGGCAACATTTGAACACACTTGATTGAGGTTTATAAAGAAAGCGGTTGAGCCCAAGCCATCTAGACGATCATTACAGGGCGAAATGCGAGCTCATCCATGCCCTTCGGTCCTGCCTCGCTACTTGGGGTCGAACGCTTCTCTCAGGTCAGCGAAGCACCTGTTGAACTCTTACCAGGAGCAACAGACTCTGATAAAGAGGAAATCATTCGCTCTTTATATAGACAAGTTCTTGGGAACGCCTATGTCATGGACAGCGAACGTCAAATAGTCTCGGAGTCACAGTTCAAACTTGGAGAAATAAGCGTTAGAGAATTTGTTCGAAGATTGGCAAAAAGCGATTTGTATAGAAGTCGCTTTTTTGAAAGTTGTGCCAGATACCGATATATTGAATTGACATTTAGACATCTACTTGGAAGGGCGCCCGTAGATTTTGAAGAAATGAGGTCTCATTCAGAGAGACTGGATAGCAGCGGATATGAAGTTGATATTGATAGTTTCTTGGATTCAGAAGAATATCAAAATTACTTTGGAGAATGGACCGTACCTTATCAAAGAGGATGGAAGACTGAAAGCTGTGGAACAATGCAGGAGTTCACCTGGAGCTTCCAGCTACTTCGCGGCAATAGCAGTAGTAGCCTAAAAGGAGACTTATCAGGCATCAGAAGCAAATTAGGTGGTGCTGCTTACCAAAACAAACCTTTAACAATAATTCCACCATCATCTACGCAATCCCAGGGATGGAGCTACCAACCCTCACCGAACTTGCAGGATGCGCCAGCAAGATTGGGAGTGGGTGCTGGAGATCAAGGTGTTACATATCGAGTTGAGGTAACTGCATATAGCGCAAACAATGTTCGAAGAATTTCGAGATACACAAGGAGCAACAGGATTTTTTACGTTCCTTTCGATAAACTTTCTGAACAATTCAAAAGGATTCACAAAGAAGGTGGGAAAATAGCAAGCATTACACCAGTTAACTAATTTTTTTGATTCAACGATTCATTTCCCCTTAAACCAATGACTAACAACCAACAAGCTCAAGGATTCGGTGCTACTAAGAAATGGGAGCAACCAGTTCAGTTTCAGCACAAAGGTAGAAAGGAGAAAAAAGCAGCTTTAACAACTGGGGAATATTTGAAGCAGTCTTGTGACAAAATGGGGATCGGTGTGGGGCCAAGAAACCACAGCGATTGCCCGCATAGGGTGACAAGTGAGTGCTACAGCCCTGATGACTCTGCTGCACTTGCAACAGCAATTAATGCTGCATATCGACAAGTTTTTGGCAATGCACATGTGATGGATTTTGAGCGTTGCTCAGAACTCGAGGCGCAATTAAAAGATGGTCGTCTAACGATAAGAGAATTCATCAAGGGGCTGGCAAAATCAGGTTTTTACAAGAAGAGATTCTTTGAAGGTGTTGCACCACAACGCGGCATTGAAATGAATTACAAGCACTTACTGGGACGTGCACCAGAAAATCAGGGAGAGGTTTCTAAAAAAATTGAGCTCTTATCATCAAGTGGATATGACTCAGTTGTTGACAGCATTGTCGACTCCGCAGAGTACTTAGAAGTTTTTGGAAGCGATGTTGTTCCTTATGCACGTTCGTGGAATTCACCGGCTGACCTATCAACAGCGGCATTCCCACTATTGGCAGCTCTTACCAAAAGCTTTGCAGGGAGTGATAGTGCGAGAGGTGGTAGCCCAGCACTAACCAGAAGCCTTGCTAACGGTACTGCACCGAGAATTACTGGTCCAAGTCAGGCCTTCAGCTTTGCACCTACACAAGCCAGTATTACCTCAACGAAATTCAGTCCAAAAGCACCTGGTGTGACAAGTGGAAAAGACTCTGGTCCCCTAAGAGGGGATTCGTACGTAACTTTCGGATTAGCGCAAAGAGAACAAGAGAAGTATCAACGATGTCCTGGAGATTCGTCAGATCAAGTTAATGCTCTGATACGCGCAACCTACAAGCAAGTGATGGGAAACCCCCATCTAATGGAATTTGAAAGGGCTATCAGTGCAGAAAGCAAGTATGCCGAAGGATTTTTGAGCACAAGAGAACTGGTACGTGCGATCGGACTTTGTGCAGAATACAAGAGAAGATTTTTCGAATCCAATGCTCCGTATAGATTTATTGAACTAAATTTCAAACATTTTCTCGGTAGAGCACCTCAATCCCAGGCTGAAATCAGTGAACACACCAAAATCCTGGCAGAAGGTGGCTATGAAGCTGAAATCAGTAGCTATGTAGATAGTAGCGAATATCAAAATATATATGGAGAAGATACCGTTCCTTACGCACGGATCCTTAGCGAAAATGGGCGGGCACAAGTTGCCTTTAACAGACATCTCAGCTTGGCCGAAGGCTTCGCTGCAAGTGATACTGTCCTAACCGGATCAAGCCTCGTGAGATCGGTAGCTACAAATTCTGTACCAAGTGGATGGAGCAAAACATCAACCAGAATCAACCGCACTGGTACTCAATCAGGATCGAAGGATCAAACAACAAAACGTTTCAGAATCACTGTATCTTCTCAGTCAGCACGAACTCGACAAAGGACAGCTGGCAACACATATCTTGTTTCCGGCAAAGATATGTCCAGCCAAATGAAATATATTCATGCCCGCGGGGGTAGAATTGTATCCATTGCAGAAGTGATGTAAATAAAAAAATTCAAAATTCACGGGGTCGCAAAACAACGACCCCTATTTACTGTATACATAACAAAACAATGTCGCAAAACACAACCCTCTCATCACAAGCCAATGTTGACATTAGTCATTCAGCTGATGTCATCAAACAAGCCTACAAGCAAGTCTTCGGCAATAAACACTTGATGGAACTTGACAAGAATCCATCAATAGAAGCCTTGTTTATGAACGGTGATTTGTCAGTTCAAGACCTTGTCAATGCAATGGCTAACTCCGACACCTATAAAAAATTATTTCTCGAAACGAATAATCCCTACAGATTTGTAGAACTAAATTTCAAACATTTATTAGGAAGACCACCACACAATCAAGCCGAATTGATGAGTCACGTCAGGCTTCTTCAGGAGGAGGGATACGAAGCAGAAATCTCTAGCTACACATACTCCAACGAGTATTACACAGCTTTTGGGGTTGATGGCGTCCCTTATAATCGTGCAAACGAGAGCATGATTGGTGGGCAAACATTGAACTATACAAGATCAAAAGTATTAGATGCGGGATATGCAGGTTATGACAACGCCTCCAAAGATTCCAAGCTTCTGAAAAGTCTTTGCATGGATAGTTCGCCAGCAACAATGGAACGTAAAGGGGTAGGCTTTTCGAATAAGCTCACAATCTGTTGGACTTCGAATCGGCAAGTAGGTGCTAATCGACGCGTTGAGCAGCGCTCAGTTATAGCTCAAACTTCAATGTCTGCAACAATTAAAACGATTCTCTCCCAGGGCGGAAGAATCGTCTCTATTTCGAAAATTTAATTTATACGCTAAAAGACCTGAAAGCTCTCCATCCGTGAGAAAATACTAAGACATCCAAACTATTAAATCAATCAAATCATTCATTATGCCAATTTATCGTTCAACTCCGAAAAATCAAACAAACAAAACAGAATTTGAACAATCTGTCTCGTCGACGCCAATGGCGGTGTCCTTGATGGTCGAGTCTATGGTTAATATGATCCAAATTAATCGTTCAAAGCTTGATGAGAAAAGAACCGATCATCAATAGTCAAACAATGACAATTGAGCAATTCATTGCTCAAAGTCAGGGAGCTTGGCGATCGATGAGATCAGGCCACTCACTTGCATTTCAACAATTTGAAGAAGTCCTTAGTGAAATAACGATAGAGATGATTGATAAGCAAGATGAAGGAGTAGATAACTTATACCAAAATTACAAACAAAAAGAGGATGACGCATATACTTTTATTCAACCATTTAAAATGAATTGGTCTGCCGAAAGCGACTGGGAGCCAGATGATCCCTCAGAAGTTTCTGCGGGTACGTGTATTATCATCCCACTCAAAAAAGATGAAAAAAGTGGTTTATTAATACGTAGTTTAGGCTATGCCGAATCACAAATAGCCGAGTCAAGCTATCAATTTTCTAACGATGGTACGCTGATTTTAATAACGCATTACGAGCAATCGATAGCAGAAGAAAGAATATGGTTTGTAAGTGAAAATGTAAGATGCAGATCATCAATTTTAAAAACATCCGAAGGCAGCGGAATACTGCAAACATCATTCGCTTCAGAAGTAAAAAGAATAAGCCTGAAAAAATAATGAAAACAATTAGGGAGATAGAAAATTTTGCGAATACATTAGTTGGGTGTTACGACAACATTGAGCAGTCGCAACAAAGTCCCAAAGATTTTGCGCGTATACATGTATATTTTAGGCCTCTTCCTTGGGAAATATTTAATGGTCTAGGATTTTATTCAGAACAAATTTATGAATACGCTCCTTGGGAACCATATAGGCAAGGAGTACATAGTCTTGAAATTTCAGACGATAAATTCATTGTGAATAACTATGGCTTTGATAATGCCCATAGAATTGCAGGTGCAGGCAAAAATCCAGAACTTTTAAAGCATCTAAATAAAAATAATCTTACGAAAAGATGTGGATGTTCAATGCACTTTCAGGAAAGCATGCCAGGGAATTATACCGGAAAAGTAGAACCTGGGAATAAATGTCTAGTACCAAGAGATGGAAAAATAACATATCTTGTCAGCGAAGTTGAAGTCAATAAACATCAATGGATAAGTCGCGACCGTGGTTATGATCCCAACAATGATCAGCAGGTGTGGGGATCAGAGCATGGAAAACTCATTTTCAAGAGAATTGCAAGCTACTCTGATGAAATAAATATAGAGCGATTAAAGCACGAAGGCAAAAAATAAGAAATGGAAGACAAACTTAAAATACTAAAAAGCTGGATAAGATCTCAACATCTAATATGTATTGGGACAGACTTTATTTTTGAAACAGTAGATCAAACTCAGTTAGAGAAATTTGAAGACTGCATACAATCGATCGGAGCAAGAGTTAGAAAAATAGAAGCCGTTGGAAACTGGCCAATGGGACCTAGAAGATCATTCAAAATATTAAGAGCTACGTGTAGCGTACCAAGACCAGGCGGTGAAAAGATAGTAACTTACTGGGCAAAAAAAGGGAGTCGACAAACTAGATATTCAGACATAAGTAGCTAAATGTTTAATCGTCAAACCAACCCATCCAAGTATCATTGCCAAAATCAGTATGCTTACTCCATTTTCTAAGTATAGCCGAGGAATCAAATACATAACCTCTTGAAGCGGCTATAGCAATAACTTGATCTTGATTTATAGCAGATTTAATCTCAGATTTAAGATTACTATCGCTGAGAACAAGTGCGATAAATGCATCTAAATTAGAATCTTGGCTCGACAATGAATCGGAAGATTGCATTTGAAAATATATTTTAGATATTATAACACGATTCAAACAGAGACGTGATAGTTATGATCAAGCTCCAGGCATTAACATATTTCGCCATGGCTTTATCCTTCGAAAAGCCCATGACCAATGGTCTGATGCAGTATTCAATACAATATCTAAATCTTTAGAACTCAATAAAGCCAAATCCTTACTTACAAAATCATTCCATTGAGATCGAGAAAAGACAAAGCCTTGGGATTGTGCAAAATCAACAATTTCCTGATCGGTTGTACAAGTTTTTAAACCAGTCGCAATACTGTGGTCATAAACAACAGCATTGACAAATTCAGTTAGATTAGAGATCATCAAGAATTAACAAGTTTCAATCCAAAGTGCAAAATTAATTTCGCTGCAGATCATCTGTAAAACTAGCGGACCACCTGGACAACGCAATAAACGCCAAGGAATATTCGCTTCAAGAATGCCAGAGTCTACGGTTATCTTTGGGGGACTGGTTGCCTGTTCATAAGGTATTAATGCCAACCCAGTGATAGATGAATCCACAAGGTCAACGAAAGATTTAAGACCAGATGCATTATTTATTAGATTAAGACGATTTTGCAGAGCAGGATTATCACGGATAGCATCAACAAATGCTGACAAAGCTTTTTCACGTTCTAGAGATGCGGGCATGATTATATTTATGGGACAATGTATCATAACAGAAGCATAGTGCAGAAACCGCTCAAATCAGGCTTTTAGAGGAACTGAAGGGCAAGCGAGCCCGAAGAGAGGAAGGAATCAATATAGTAATTTATAAATTTTATAGAATCAACGGAATTTTGTAGGAGTAAAGTAAATAATCAAAATTAGCGACTCAGCTTACTCGCAAAATGGCGGAACGTTTTGACAACCTGACTGAAGGTCTTACCGAAGAAAAGGCAATCAATTTGATTCTGGCAGACCCTGAAAAATTAGATCGCCCCGTTGATAAATACATGGCTGCGACAAGACTAGGTGCAAGCAATACAGAAGAATCACTGCAAATATTACTAGCTGCGACAGAGCTAAGTCCAGAAAATTTATATGACCGTATAACAAGACGCAAGGCTATTGATGCTTTGGGGAGAAGAAAAGATCCAAGAGCGAAGCCATATCTCATCAAGGTTCTATCCGGAGAAGATGAGGCAGCGATAATCAATGCTATCGATGCAATAACAAAACTCGGCCAAGAACTTACAAAAGATGAGGAGGGACTTCTGATTAACACCTTAGAAGGTGAAGATATTCAAAAACGTGCAGCAATTCAGGCCCTATGCAAAATGAAAGTTACTGATGCAAAGCCGAAAATAGATTCGCTAAGCAATAACACCAATCCGCTAGTATCGGGTGCAGCAAAGGCATATCTTGCAAAAGTATATGATCAGACCGAACAACTTGATACCTTGATTCCACAGCTTAGTGACAAGACTGCAGGAAGAAGAAGATCTGCGGTCATTGATTTGGGCGATGCAGGTGATGTTAACCGAATCCGGGATATCGTTTATTCTCCTGTATCGATGTCTTTACGAGCCAGAAGTGCGTTTAATTTAGTAGACCCATTAAAAACCTCAAATGTTGCGGCAGAGTATGAATCACTAATATGCGAACTTCTGAGAGATAATCCTGAGAAATTAAATTTAAGGCCTGAGTGGATTTGCGATGTTAATCCAGAAGACATCGTCAACAACCTTCAGCACAGAGATGAAGCAAGACAATATGGTGGGGCACTGAGCCTAATGAGACTAGAAATACCTAAAAAACTAGAACTAATAGATGAAATAAAAGAAAAACTTTGGAGCGACTACGTAACCCATTATTACTTAACGTCCGTAATTAGCCTTCAAAAAATAGAAAGCAAGGCTGAGCTCATTCGTTTGGCACTGGCAGAAACAATCCCTCAATACACAAAATCAAGGATTGCTGCTGCTTGGGGATGCCTCAACTTAGGGCTCACTGATCAAAAACCTTTACTTGAAGAATTGGCGGAAGAGGCCCTATGGATACCATTGAAATGGACTTGCAAACATGTTCTTAAGCAGATGTGACGGAAATCAAGATTGAGACAAGTGCCAATCCGTGAAAA
>CETY01054779.1_pt1 | contig 11059 bp, 8 predicted proteins | sample 361551 | NCBI WGS metagenome assembly CETY01 (sample SAMEA2623135, study PRJEB7988) | marine metagenome | biome: marine biome (ENVO:00000447); feature: deep chlorophyll maximum layer (ENVO:xxxxxxxx); material: "saline water (ENVO:00002010), including plankton (ENVO:xxxxxxxx)" | depth 45 m | reverse complement strand
CGCATCATATGGGTACCCCTACTATACTCATGCGTAAACTAGGGTTATAGGTACAACCCGTTGTAGATAGATCGTTAACATTATCTCCGCGACGGGTGCTATTGTTTGTATTCTGGGCATATTTGTCATTCTATTCTAATACTGCGTGGATAGTTTCGCCAATTCGTGACAAGGACCAATAAGGATGCCTGAGAAGTAGGCTCATGCCTGTTGCGAGATGCCCGGAATGCGAGAAGAAGCTTTCACTACCTAAACAGCCGGGAGAGTACGACTGCCCCAAATGCGGTGATGAGTTCGGGTGGGACGGGAGGGCCACATACTCTCTGGAAGTGGAGAGCAGGCCCTGGTACCAATTTCCTCACACGGTCGTCGAAAGCCTGGGACTCTCCGTGGGGGATTTCAGCGAGGAGGACGACGCGGACGAGTGGTGGGGATCCGTAGCCAAGTGCCAATTCCTCGGGATTATTTCGATGCTTTCGATGGTTCCGTTTCTGATAGTTGGAAGCATACTGGGTCTGGCCATTGGTTTCGCTAGCTCTAGCGCGGGTGCCGCCATTGCGGCGCTCTTCAGCCTTATGGGACTGGTTGTGTGGATTTACTTCATGGTTATCGTACTCATAACGAGTCTGGGGGTCCACTGGAGGAGAGCGAATGGGGTCGGTATGTCCGGCCTGATTAGTCTTCTAATGGTCTCCATTCCCATTATCAACTTCGCCGGCGCCCCAATAGTCCTCTACAGATTCGGATGGGGCGACTAGCAACCCACTCAGGGATAATCAGGGAGCTACCTTGTGCCCCAAGATGATACAAGGATAGTCACACACGTATCTTTATTCTGTAGATAAAATCCTACCACATGAAAGATATACTAATTTTATACATTCAGTCTGAAGACATTTAGCTTCTTCTTGTGTTCCGATTCCGATTATTTCTCTTTTTATGCCGTTTACTAGAATCTCGTTGTGATCGATCATTATTTTTTTTATTTTTTTTCTTCGATTCTTTTATCCTCCCAGGCTTCTGATCAGGTTTGGGTATCGCTTTGGAGAAATGGTAAGGATGATCTGTGAATTGAGGAATTTGTTTGCCAATTAAAAGTTGAATACCAACTAAATATCCGCTTTCACTTTCATCACAGAACGAATATGCCACCCCACTTTTTCCTGCACGCGCAGTTCTTCCAATTCTATGGACATAACTTTCAGGCTCATTTGGCAAATCATAATTAAAAACATGAGTGACTCCTTCAATATCGATACCACGACTGGCAATATCAGTTGCCACAAGTAAGGGGATGTCTCCATTCCTGAATGCCGCAAGTGCTCTTGTACGCGCACCTTGACTTTTATTCCCATGAATTGCGGCAGATTCTATCCCCGACCTATCAAGTTTTTTTACTAAACGATTCGCCCCGTGCTTTGTTCGTGTAAAAATTATTCCACGTTTTATCTGATTTTCATTTATCATATCTATAATTAAATTAATTTTACATTGTTTTTCAACAAACATAACTGACTGTTCTATACGTTCCACTGTTATTTCTTCTGGACTCAAATCAATCATTACAGCATCATTCAGAAATGAATTTGCTAAATTAGCAATTGATGATGGCATCGTCGCACTGAAAAGTAGATTTTGTCGTTTCTTAGGTAGTAGTTTTAGGATTTTTTTAATATCTCTAATGAATCCCATATCTAACATTCTATCCGCTTCGTCCAGGACAAAGAATTCTATACTTCCTAAGTCAACAAATCCTTGTTCTATGAGATCTAAAAGTCTTCCTGGGGTTGCAACTAGGATATCTATCCCTCTTCTTAGGGATTTGACTTGAGGTTTCTGACTGACCCCTCCAAAAATTACTTGATGATAGATGGATAAATGTTCGCTATATGCCGCAAAGCGCTCATCAATCTGTGCCGCTAATTCACGAGTAGGTGTGAGTACGAGTGTTCTAATTTCACGTCTACTTTTTATCTCCTTTCTTGCCATTATTTGCAATACAGGCAATGCGAAAGCCGCTGTCTTCCCTGTTCCAGTCTGGGCTACTCCTAGTACATCACGGCCGTCTAGTAATAGTGGAATTGCTTGTTCTTGTACGGGAGTGGGGAGTGTATAGCCTTCCTTTTTCACCGTCTGAAGTAATTGCTTAGATAATCCTAAAGATTCAAAATTTGACATTGATTAATCCCCAACCAACAAAATCAATATTCACACAATGATATGTTTAGTACATGTTTCGGCCACCATCGTAGTCTTTAACACACGAGGTAGGTATCGTCATACTGAGATGCATATTGAACTAAATGTGCCCATGCGATTGTTTTATCATCATATCCAAGTTTACTTATTCGCCCGTTCCCGTAAGTAGTTCAAGAATCCCAGAATAAGGCCCAGTAATTAGGAATTAATACTTTTCTGGAAAAATAATTTCAGATGGTTTGGGGCGATTTGCCTCGAAGGAATTTATTTTTTCACCACTCGGATAACCTAAACAAATCCCACAGAGTAACGAATAATTCTTACTAATCTCAAACTCCTTGCGAACCGCATCTTCCCATACTGCAACAGCACCTTGTGGGCATGTGCCCAGCCCTCTGGAATGTGCCGAAAGTATTAGATTCTGCATAAATAGGCCGGCATCAGAGGCGGAATACTTGCCCAATGACCGGTGTGTGAAAATGAACAACTCAACCGGCGCTCCGAAGAAATCATAATTTCGGGCCCAAGACTCATCACGAGCCTTTTTGTCCTCCCTGTCGACACCGATGTGTGAAAAAAAATCCCTTCCTTGATTTTTGGTTCTCTCTATCAAATCCTTGTGATAAGGCCTCGTAATTATCCAATTACTCGTTGGCAATCCCTTTCTTTTTACAACAGCTTTAATCTTGCCAAATATGCCTTCACGGGCACCCTTTATCCCTTCCCACCTAGAGAGAAACTCTTTGGAAAGTCGATCACGTACGTCGCCTTTAGCAACTGCCACTCGAATAGGCCTAGTATTGCTCCAGCTAGGTGATGTCAGCCCATCAGCAATGATCCCTTCAATTATTTCATCAGGAACTGGTGTGGGTAAGAAATCCCGCGTCGAACGTCGTGATGATACAAATGCTTGAAAATCATTAGATTCAAAATCCATATTCCCAATCCTCTAGCATCTGCGGCGTGTCCTCAGCCGTGTCTGTCGGCAATGGTGTTCCTGTATGACGTATCCGACACAAATCATTGACTAAACAGATGCTCGTATTGACATGTCTAAATAGTCAACATTCAAACTGCACATTCATCGATGTCCGCTGAATAATTCAACAGCATCCATCACAAGCACAACTTGACCCACAGGGGGCACAGTCACAACATTCACAGGGCACGAAACTTGGTCAATAGATTAATAATTAAACCTATCTAAATTATTATCTCTCTTTTCAATAATTACTGCTAAATCGGATCAGACGAAAACAAAAAGTAATGATAAAAATTCCAGCCCTAAAAATATAGTCATAATGACGTCAAACAATGCATATATCCGTTGAATCGAGGTCGCCTCTCTCAACCACTCTGGAAAACTAACATGTAGCCTATGGAAGAAATACCAGTTCCAGATGACCAGTACTACGAACGCCAAGGATCCGAGTAGAGTCAGAGTCGCAATCTGTCCTGTTGCCATGCCCTAAAATACTCTCTTTAGATAAAGAAACTTCTCCCTGCAAACATGATCCGGCATGACAAAAGAACTTCCCGATTTAGTATAATGTTGATGGACATATAGCCAAATACATGTGACTGCTCCCAAACTCAATAGTGACTCATATGCGTAGTGTTGTTCAGATTGTACCTACTCACTCGGTTCTCGAGGGAGGGGGCTTCAAGGTTCGTAGGCCCTACTCGATGAACAGGATACTGAGTCCGTTCTTGCTACTGGATGAGATGGGGCCAAATGTCACTGGGCCAGGTGAGGCCGTGGGTGCACCATGGCACCCGCACAGGGGGTTCGAGACTGTAACTTACCTGCTTGATGGAAGAATGCAACACGAGGATAGCGCTGGAAACAAAGGTGAGCTTAATCCGGGTGATGTACAGTGGATGACTGCAGGCCGAGGCATAATCCACTCCGAGGTCCCGCATGATGAATTCCAGAAAATCGGTGGCAGGACCCATGGGTTTCAGATTTGGGTCAATCTTCCAGCCGAACATAAGATGATGGCGCCGAGGTATCAAGAGATTCCAGCTTCGGAATCCCCCACAGTCGAAAGAGAGGGGGTCTGGGCCCGTGTTATCGCAGGGGAATGCATGGGGGTGACGTCGTCGATCGACACCGTCATCCCAATCACGCTAATTCATGTCAAGATGGAGGCTGGTGCCAAACTGAACCAGAATATAGATCCCCTGCTTAATTCAATGATCTACGTTTTTTCAGGTAAAGTGACTGTCTTCAATGAAACTCGCATCAAGACCCGCCCCCGATCATTCGGATTCGGGGTCAATCAACAGATAAGAGATGGAGAGTTGGCCATTCTATCAGAGGGTCCAGAAGTGGAAATACAATCTAACACGGATTCCGAGCTCTTGATACTAGCAGGTCCAGAATTGAACGAACCTATCTCTCGCTATGGTCCGTTTGTCATGAATACTAGGGAAGAAATTGAACAGGCATTTTTGGATTATCAGAACGGTACATTCGCCAACTGAATCATACCATATCAGTAGTACTTTCGATACCGTCCACGAGCTCCTCTCCGGAGCTCTTCCTGATTAGCCATAACCCAATCAGAACTATCGTAACGGCTATGGCAACTAGTATGGATGCCATCGGCAAGCTTCCATCTTCGTCGACTTCGGACCAAGAAACCGTCTCGGAGGAAAATGTCCCGCCTCCGAATGAATCATCTGATACCAATTGCGTCGGCGTCAGGACCTCACAATCCAGACTGTAATCTCCAGTCTCGCCCCCTCTCCAGTCGAATAGCAGCTCATCCGTCTGGCCGGCATTCAGTACTAGTCCTTGGTATCCACCAATATCGGCATCCAAACCTGTCTCAACTACGACGCAAGATACGTAGAAGCTAGCGGAGGCAGTTCCACTGTTCGTGAACGATGCACGCATTGGCACTGAGCCACCCGTATAGCCCACCGGTTCAGATACGCCCTCTTCGAGTACAACCTCCAGATTTGACCACTCTACATGCGGAGTACTATCGCTTACGTACTGTAAGTCATGCCATGACAGGGGTATGCTGTAACCGCCATAGTCATCAATCCCGGAGCCATCTGGATTCCAACCAGTCCTGTATGAGATTATCTCAATTATCGCTGACTCGCTCCAAATTGTCCCATTCGACCAGCCTACCTCTACCACTCTCTCTCCTCCTCCATTGACCAAGGCCTCTCCGGAGTCATCGCTGAAAGACTCGAATGACGTGGATTCAGCAACCCCCATCCTATTAACTCTGAAAACCACGCCTTTGGAGTCGAACACCACCTTCTGATCAACAACTCTCCTCTCCCATCTATCTGTGAATCCTCCGCTCCCGACAGAGTCTTCCCAGGTAATCTCACTGAACGCAGTGCCTCTGACGTCGTGGTCATCGAGGCTGTTGATGAATGTCGAGTTGACTATCTTGACAATAGAGCCGTCTCCTAGGGATAGTATGGGACCGACCCTGTCGAAAGTACTGCCGTTCGTCACAAGGGAGCCATATTCGCCAATGGTCAGTTTGGTCCCGACCAGAGACGAGCCACTCATGCTAATTTGACCATTTACCTGGATTTCATACTGCCTCTCTCCCGCAGCCATCATGTTCATGCTTTCCAGGTAATATCCCGCTAGCTCGATCTCCTCATTCCCTACTTCTATTATCACATGAGAAATAGAGACAGGAGATTGGCCATACCCTATCAGGCCTATCCAGATATCTTCGCCATCTGTATCTGAGAACTCAAAAGTGTGACTGCTGCCATTCAGTGAGATTGGGTCCGAATCGCCTACGAATGCCTGGGAGCCGTAGTAGCTAGCTCCTCCAACGGAATGCATGGTCATGGTGAAATCGCCCTCAATACCCTCATTGGGAACTCTGAATGAGGCTCTGCTTTCCTCGTCCCAGTACCCATATCCTTTCAGCCCATAACCACAGTCCGAATTGTAATCAGGCTCATCTGAAAGGCCACATGCAACCAAAGAATCTTCCATATTGAGGACTCCTCCTTCCTCGATTGTTATATCACAATGCAGTTGGATTGAACTGTCTCTGATTGTGAGCTCCCCTCCATCTACAATCCTGACGCGACCGTAATCACACAATGAGTAGTCCCCATCCGATTCCAAAGTGACACTTGTGGCGATCACGGTCTCATTTTCCTGTCCGGTTGCCACTCCACTGGCGATAATCACCGATGTTAACATAATCAACACTTGAAAGACCGCAATCCTCCTATTCATATTCAGTCGGGAAGATGGTTGGCAAATCAATGATTTCCCTAATTTAGTCATAAAGTGGCGATAGTCCAATCCTACCAAATCACTCATACGCCGGCAACGATTGGAATGTGTGGTTATCATGCAGACGCTTGCGGAATCGTTCAGCGACACATCCTTGGGGTTTACCCTCAATATTGTCACAGTACTTGTTATGTATGGGCCGTTCTATCTGGCCAATACCGGTGCGATGCTATTCGGAAAATGGATACCCGATCGTCTCGGGTTGGAGAGTAAGGCAATCGATGGAGGTAAGAAACTGGATGATGGATTCAGGATGCTAGGCGATGGTAAGACTTGGAATGGATTCATCGGTGGGGCGTTTTTCAGTGGCCTTCTGACACTACTCGTACATCAATTGTGGGGAGGTAGGGAAACTGCGGATTCAAGGCCTTTCGTCGATCCCACTTTGTGGGCCACCCCTGATGACTGGTTTTGGGTGGGGAATGAGTGGGGTGCAGCCTTTGTGATGGGGTTTGTGCTGGGTACAGCTTGTATGACTGGGGACATGGTGGGATCTTTCTTCAAGAGGAGGAAGGGCCACAAGAGAGAGGGTAAAGAGAGCTCTCAAGCGCCTATCCTAGATACGATGACCTTCGCTGTTTCGATATTCATTGTTTCTTTCATACTTTTTGATGGCCAAATTATTACTAGTCCCGAATTAAGGGGCGAGATTATGGTTTTACTGCTGATCACTCCTTTGATTCACAGAAGTTTCAATATCATGGGGTTCAAACTCGGATTAAAGTCAGTTCCATATTGAAAACTGTGGAACAGTAGAGTTATGCCACGTGTACTGTGCGGTGAACCATGGCCATGATGCAAGTACTGATTGTTGGTTCGGGAGGTAGGGAGCACGCTTTAGCCATAGCACTCTCCCTGAGTCCTTCCGTCGGATCAATTCACGCGGCCCCCGGAAACGCAGGTACGGCTATGCTAGGGACCAATCATCAGGTCGATGTTTCAGATATCGATGGCTTGGTTTCACTAGCTCAGAATATTCACGCAGAATTAGTCATTGTAGGCCCTGAGGGGCCATTAGTAGCTGGAATTTCAGATAGATTGAGGGAAATTGGCATTCCCAGCTTCGGACCTGGCTCCGAGGGGGCTATGTTGGAGGGATCAAAGATACATGCAAAAGACATCATGAAGAAATTAGATATTCCAACAGGAGATGTCACTAAATTGGACAGATATTCCGATATCGGACTCTTTCTTAACTCCAATCCCCCGCCTTGGGTAATCAAAAGAGATGTCTTAGCGGCAGGAAAGGGAGTGGTAGTGACCTCCGAAATTGAAGTCGCGTCCAAATTTATTTACGATTCTGTAGAGGTCGATGGATTTGTAATCGTAGAAGAATTCCTCCAGGGGGAGGAAGCCTCCTTGCTGGTACTAATGGACGAATCAGGTTATGTCTGTCTTCCTCCAAGCCAAGACCACAAGCGAATTTTGAACGGAGACAAGGGCCCCAATACAGGCGGGATGGGCGCCTACGCCCCTGCTCCAGTGGTTACCCCATCGGTACATATGAGGGTATTAGACGAGATTGTGGAGCCTATGCACCATTATTTGAGAAACCAACAAGACCCATATCGAGGAGTCTTGTACGTCGGATTGATGATCGACTCTAACGGTGCCCCCAGTGTGGTGGAATACAATGTCAGGTTTGGGGATCCAGAAACTCAGGTAACACTGCCATTGGTTGAAGATGATTTGGGAGAAATACTCCTAGCCGCCGCAACAGGCAATCTAGCTAGTCTTTCTCCTTCATTTTCTGACTCTCATTCGGCAACTGTAGTTCTCGCCTCGCAGGGATATCCCGAATCCTCACAGACTGGTAGGGAAATTTTCGGAGCGGATTTGGAGATAGATGAGGGCACTTCGAGGGGCTATGTTAACTTTGCAGGAACCTCGATGGAGGAGGGCAGATTGATATCCAGCGGAGGCAGGGTACTAGCAGCTACTGGAATAGCTCCTAATCTGGCCCAAGCAGTTGACATCGCTTACCAGATTATCGACTCAATCTCACTAGAAGGGTCACATTTTAGGACCGATATAGGATATAGGGCCCTCTCTCCCAAGAAATAACTTTTTGATGATGTATTTCTCCTTACTCTCTGAGAACGGTTATAACAGATTGTAAAATCGCGACGTCGCTAGCCTTCAGGCTAAGCAGACGGTGAAACCAATGAACGTAAGAGAAGATGCGAAAGCAGACGGGAACTCCTTGAAGGAACTCGTGCCAGTTTCGGCCATATTGGTCGCTTTAGTGGCACTTTTCCTCGGGTCGGAGGCTTTAGCAAATGGAACAATGGAGAATGACGGGTACCTGCGAATCCTTGCCCTCCCAATGGCGGCCGCACTAGCGGCGTCCTTTGGAAGGGTCCTTTCTGTTGTGGAACTCGGAATACCAAGTCATTTCAAGACCGGGACCCTATCGATTCTTTTCGTAGCAGTCTCAGCCATTCCTGAGATTATCCCGGGAGTACTTGAAGTTGATACTCTCTTAACGTTCACATTCACATCCGTGGGCATAGCGACGATGGTGCTAGTCAATTCGAACAGGAGAGAGGAAGCGAATATGCTACTCGTCGCAGTAGTGGGGTTCTTTCTTTCCGCATCATTAGCCGCGTCCACCGATTTCGGCTCCGAATCATGGGCAGGCACAGAAGAGGAAATGATAGATGCCATCAGATCCTCCATGGCATCGATTCTATTTGCATTCTGGGCATCTTCAATTTCTCTTGGCTTGATCGTAGTTCTTGGGATGAGGGGGACTCTTGACAGAGCTGGAGAGGGGAGGCTCTTCTCAGCTATACCCTCATTCGATTTTGATAATAGGTCATCGAAGCAGTTAATGTCAATTTTAGCACTGGTTTTTGCAGTTCAATTTATCCCACTCCTCTGGCTATGCTCCATATCCGGTGAGACCATCGTAGTAGATGGAGAGACCATTTCAAACGCTCTTTCCAAGTACTCTGAACATCAGTATTTGGGGTCAGTATGGGCACTAATGACATGTTTAGTGATATTCGTCTGGGCTTTCTTCCGGTCCGAAAGATGGCAGGTCATGGCCGCGCTGATAGCTGTAAACTGGGTCCTCTATTCGGCAGCTAGGTTGGTTGAGATTGGTAATCCGCTGGGTATTGAGGTACTTCCAGCCAGTTCTGGAGACAGCACGTCCGCCGCTGCTTGGTTCTTCCTAATTTTCTGGTCAAACGTCGCCGCCTACATCCTTTCCATTAGGGGATACTTCGGAGATACAGCTCCCTTAAGGGAGCACAGCCCGATTAGAGCGTGGTGGAATGCCAACTATTACGGAATAATGATCTCCATGGCATTGTTTGTTTCGCTCGCAATTAGAGCTGGTTGGAACGTACTTCCGGCAATGAACGCCTCTGGTACGCAACTTTGGGATATGACAGGAGGATCAGATCCGTGGTACATGAAGAGAGTAATCGATTATGTAGTCGCAGAGAGGAGTCACTTCATCTTCGATTCTGATCGTTCATACCCCATGGGCGTCATCAATCCGAGGCCCCCTCTTTTCTCCTGGTCACTAGCTCTTGGAGGTCTGGGCCTAAACTGGCTCACTGATTCATCAGGTGACCAAATGGTTTGGTGGAGTGTTTCAGCAATGCCAGCAGTTTATGGGGCCTTGATTGTACTCCCACTAGCTGGAATTGCTAGGCGAGTACACAGCGATCTCGCTGGGGTCATCACTGCCTGGCTAATCGCTCTCATGCCGGGGCACATCGGTCACTCTACATTCGCACTTGCAGATCACGACTCCTTCGCACTACTGTTCATATCCATGGCATTCTACTTCTGGGTAAGGGCAGTCGAGGGCATTAGGGATGAGAGACTATTCGCTGAAACCAGCAGAAATCCGCTGTATCTGATAGCAGGAATGAGGGAAATGTGGTCGAGGAATCCAATGGTGATGTCCTGTGCCACATTATCCGGCATATCCTTCGCTACAGTGGCATTGGGATGGAAGGGATTCGTCTACGGGCCAGGAATCTTATTCTTGGCATTCTCCGTACAAGCCTTCCTCAATCTTTTCAGAGGGAGGGATAGTCTTCCAATAACCGCTGCTTCCCTACAGATGTTATTCACTTCTTTCATTATCCCGCTGCCTTTCTACATATGGCCAGGAATGGATCTACTATTCGACCCCAGTGGCTTCCAACCGATGTTCTACATAATCGGATTCACGTTTGCACTAGGATGGGTTACTTGCTCATTCAGAGACAAGCCATGGCTTCTGGTAGTAGCTAGCGGAACAGCTCTTTTCGGCGCTATTCTACTCACACTGTTTGTTCTTCAGGCTATCAATTTTTACAATGGCTGGGATATATTATTCACAGGAGGCTTCTACTTCTCCAAGAATAAAATATTTGGTACAATTGGTGAAGCCCAGGCTCCCAGTAGGGGGGTACTATTCGCTTCATACGGGCCTGTAGTCTCAATAATTGCTATATCCTGCGCTGTTTTCCTTATTTGGAGAGGTTCCAGAAAGAATCGTCAAAGTCATCTTCTTCTTGGAACTTGGACCATTGTCGCCGCTTACATGGCATGGAGTGCTGG
>CETY01057988.1_pt1 | contig 11073 bp, 12 predicted proteins | sample 361551 | NCBI WGS metagenome assembly CETY01 (sample SAMEA2623135, study PRJEB7988) | marine metagenome | biome: marine biome (ENVO:00000447); feature: deep chlorophyll maximum layer (ENVO:xxxxxxxx); material: "saline water (ENVO:00002010), including plankton (ENVO:xxxxxxxx)" | depth 45 m | reverse complement strand
CCTTTTGAGCATTTTAAATATGAAAGGCTTGTAGATGCAAACAACAATAATAACACATTTATACAATGGGGCTGGTCTGTAGATGACAAGCAAAGTTCTTTTGCAGGTAAACCTTTGTTATTTTATCCTGTGTTAGCAGGTGGTACAAATTTAAGTGTTGTAAACCTTGCAGGTGGTTTAACACTAAAATCTACATATTTTGTACCGTCTAATTCTATGAATTTATTTGGAACAGTAAGCGGTGTTACCATAGGACAGAATATAAACTTTAATGCAGAAGTAAACGAATACACACCAAGCGTAGCTTTTAACGACACATTATTTAAGAAGTTTTACAACAGCTATATAGAAGAAATATTTGATATTAAACGTAGGCTTACAAAGCTAAAGGCATATCTGCCTATTAGTATGCTGCATAAATATTCTTTAGCTGATAGACTTATAGTATTTAATGAGGTTTACAAGATTAACAAAATAGTTACAAATTTTGAAACTTTATTAAGTGATGTGGAACTGATAAACATTACGACTGACAAAGAACAAATAATACCAGCACGTTTTATTGAAACAGGTATTTTAGATTTAACTGCTGACAGTAATATATACACAGCAGATGATGGTGCAATTACAGTAGATAAGTCAGCACGTAATGACGGTTTAGTAAGTAAAGCAACTATAGATGTAGTACCAGAAGATACATCATTGCCAAACAAACCTAATTTAGTAGAAGAAAACGTGCCTTTAGAAGTTACTGCACCTATTATACAATATGTTACACCAACTACAGCTACATCAAGTGCGATTTATATGGCATTTAATGTAACTACATTAGGTAAGATTGGCACAACAGAACAGATAGATGAATACGGTTTCTTTTATTCTTCAACAGAATCAGATTTAAGTTCTACTGACATAGACACATTAAAAGCTAATGGTAGTGTAACTAATATTTCATACCCAACAACGGTACATAATAAATTTACATTACCTCCACAAGTAAACTATCAAGTTACAGGTTTAAGTAATGCACAGATATTTTATAGATTTTATGCAAGAACAAATACTAATACAAGTTTTGCTTTTGGTGATGCAATAAGCCCTGTGTTTTTCCAAGAAACAACTGTTAGTTATAGCTACACACAAACAGCAGATGTAAGAAGATACAGAATTACAGATAATGTAACACAAAGAAAAACCGTTAGAATAATGCATTATGATGGAACACTAATAGACCTTGAAAACATTACAGGTTTTGGAAACGATGCTGTTTCAGGTTCAGTATTATCACAGCATTTTTATTCTAAAATTGTGCCTATTGTTATAGATGGACAATCTGCAACGTTTTTACAAGATGGTGTCAATCAATACAACACAGGAATACACGGTACAAGCAATCAATTTCAATTTGAACAGAATGAATTAGGAAAACGTACAGGTACAGACAGGGGTTATTCTGCAACATCAAGAACAATAGCAGAAACAGAAGCAAAAAGACAGGTTTCGTTTATAGATATGATAAAACCAACCTACGTACCAAAGGTTACAGGTCATAGGCTTTTCCATAACAACAGAACAGCAGTTACAGATTATGTATTTCCATTTAGGGAAGGTTTTAGTGTTTACAAACTTTTAAAAATACGATACAACGCAGCAGCAAGTACATTAGCAAAACCAGACGATGGATTCTATGCCTATTGGGGTTATAATTTAGACGGTAGCCCTAATGGAAGTACAGGTGTATCTGCACACGTAATAAACGGAGTTGTAACAGAACCTAAATTATTTTACTAATGATAGAAAATATTATTAACCTTTTAGAAATAGCAAAACAAGAAAAGCAAACAGGCGAATACACAGCAATAGCTTTAGGGAAAAACAAATACCCTGAATCAGTACGTGAAGCATATAATATATTTAGACAGGAACTATGGCAGCAAAAAAAGTAACAGTAGAACTTGAAGCAAAAACTGACAAAGCAATATCAGAACTTGAAGATTTAAAAAAAGAAATTAACAGGTTAAACGATGAGGTTAGTAAAGGCAACAAGCAAACAGAAAAAGGTTTAAAAGGTGTAGAAAAAGCATCAGAAAAAACTGCTAAAGGCGTATCATCTATTGGTAACGCATTAAAAGCTGCTGGTATTGGTTTGGCTATTGCTGCATTTGCCAAACTAACAGAAGTATTTAATGAAAACCAAAAGGTAACAGATGCGTTTAGTACAACCTTTGAAGCATTGAGTTTGGCATTTAATGACTTTTTTAATTTTCTTGACAGAAACATAGGTACTGTTATAGATTATTTTAAGGGTATTTTTAGCGATCCTAAACAAGCCATAGTAGATTTTGGCATTGCAATTAAAAACAACATCACAGAACGCTTTAATAGCCTTTTAGATACACTTGGTTTTTTAGCAAGTGCAGTAAAAAAGGTGTTTAGTGGTGATTTTGCTGGTGCGATGGATGATGTAAAAAAAGCAGGTAAAGAAAGTTTAGATGTTTTAACAGGTGTAAATGACACGTTTGATAAAGCTACTGAAATACTGCCTAACGTTGTAAAGGGTATTACTGATTACGCAAAAAGTACAGTTAAGGCTGCAAAAGATACTGTTGAACTTAACAAACAAGCAGAATTAGCAGCAGTAATAAATCAAGGGTTAATTGAAAAATATGACAGACAAGCCGAGCAACAACGACAAATAAGGGATGACGAAGCTAAAACTATTGAAGAACGTATTGCTGCAAACAATAAACTTGGTGAGGTATTAGAAGAACAAGAAAAATTAATGTTAGCCAATGTTGATTTACAAATAAAAGCTGCACAGGCACAGTTTGACAAAAATGCAAACCAAGAAAACGAAATAGCATTACAAGAAGCACGAAACGAAAAGGCAGCAGTTCTTGCACAGATAGAAGGTTTTAGAAGTGAGCAGTTAATTAATATAAATTCATTAGAAAGGGAAAAGGCTGACTTATTAAAAGAAGCAGAGGAAGAAGAAATAGAACGTAAAGAAAGATTAGCAGAATTAAAAGAACAAGAAAAAGAACAAATGCTTGACAACCTTGAAACGGTTAGATCAGTTGCAGGTGAAGAATCAAAAATAGGAAGGGCTATATTTATAGCTAAACAGGCAATGCTTGTAAAAGAACAAATTGCAGAAGCTAAAGCAACACTTGCAAGAATTACAATGCGTACAGCAGAAGCGAGTGTAGATGTTGCAAAAGGTACAGCATCAACTGCAAAAGTTGGGTTTCCACAAAACGTACCGTTATTAATAGCATTTGCAGCACAAGCAGCAGGTATTATTGCGGCAGTAAGTTCGGCAGCAGGTGCGGCTAAATCATCTGTTGCATCATTTGGAGGTGGCGGAGGTGGTTCTGCACCAGCACCAACAGCACCCCCTGCATTTAATGTAGTAGGCGAAGCACCTGTAAACCAATTAGCACAAACAATAAGCGGTCAAGAGCAAAAACCTATTAAAGCGTTTGTAGTATCATCAGATGTTAGTACAGCACAATCGTTAGAACGTAACATTGTAGAAGGTGCATCAATTTAAAACAAAAAAATAAATAAAATATTGTTATAATATGGATATAATAGAACTTTTTATAGACGAAGAAGAAGATGCTATTGGCATAGAAGCTATTTCTGTAGTAGAATCACCAGCTATTGAAGAAGATTTTATAGCACTTAAAAACCACGTTGTAAAATTTGCAGAAGTAGACAAAGAAAAGCGAATATTAATGGGTGCAGCCCTAATACCAAACAAGCCAATCTTTAGAATGAGTGGCGATAGTGAGTATTATATCTACTTTTCACGTAAAACTGTTCGTAAAGCAAGTGAGTTGTTTTTTATAAATGGCAACCAAAACAATTCTACATTAGAACACGAAGTACCATTGACAGGATTGTCAGTTGTAGAAAGCTGGATAGTAGAAGGTGAACAAGATAAAACCAGGCATTACGGTTTAGATGTACCTGTAGGTACTTGGATGGTATCAATGAAGGTTTTAAACGATGACATTTGGGAAAACTACGTCAAGACAAACAAAGTAAAAGGGTTTAGCATAGAAGGTTACTTTGCAGACAAGTTAGAACGACCAAAAGACAAAACAATAAAAGACGATTTAGCCAAAATAGAAGAAGAAGAAGCACAACACATATTAGACCAACTAACAAACCTATTTGATAACAGGCAAGAGTTTGAAAGCTATGCAGATTATCCTGATGCAGTAAGTAATAACGCAAAAAAAGGTATAGAACTAAACGAAAAGGTAGATAATAAATGTGCAACCCAAGTAGGCAAAGTACGAGCGCAACAATTAGCCAAAAAAGAAGCTGTAACAGTTGAAACAATTAAAAGAATGTTTAGCTATTTAAGTAGGGCTGGTGAATATTATGACGAAGGCGATAGTAAAGCCTGTGGTACTATATCTTATTTGCTGTGGGGTGGTAAAGCTGGATTACGTTGGGCAGGTTCTAAACTAAAAGAACTTGATTTATTAGAAGCAGACCTTAAAGAACCTTGTCAAGCAGGATATGAAATGATAGGGTTTAAGATGAAAAACGGTAAACGAGTGCCTAACTGCGTACCAATAAAATGAAATATAGAAAAGGAAGATATTCAAGCCCTACAAATGATAGACGTGCCTGTTTATGCCCAGACAATACATATTCAAGGGAATGTTGCGATGGCAGTTTACAAGCACAGGGTATAGGTAATATTACTAAACCACACGTAACGTATTATTATAAGCTACAAAGATGTAGTCATAGCCAACATAAGGAAATTTACATACAAGATGTTGAACTAACGGTAAATAGTGTTTACTATTTTAATTTTAGCAATACAAACCATAGCGGTTGTTATACAGTTACACACGTTAAAACCTCCGCAGAACATAAAGTAAATTCTGTAGTAGCTTATAATGACTGTGCAGCTTGTGAAGCAGCAAACTAAAAATACAACAAAACGTTAAATAATTTATTATATATATATGAAACCACAGGTAAAAAAAATACTACAAAAGTTTTCTACGCAAAAGGTTGATTTATCTATTGCAAGTGAATTAAAAAGTCGTGAAAAGGAATTAGACAAAGGCAGGGAAGATTTAATGATTTTTGCAACAAAAGCAAACGAAGCTATTTCTAAAGGATTAAAAGAATTGAATAGAGTTGATGCTATTTACCGTTTGTCTAAAAAGATGTTATCTGATGCAGAATCAAGAGCAAAAAAATTAGGTGTCGAGATAAAAGAAGCTAAACAACTAAAACAAGCTATTAGTGCTTATGAGCAACAAAAGAAAACATTAACAAAAATATTAAAGTAAAATATGAAACCAAGCGTAAAAAAGATACTTACAAAGTTAAGTAAAGAAAAAAGCGTAAAAGGGTTAATGCCTATACAGTTAAATGCTATGAACCAAATAGAAGGTTACATACAATCTGCTTACGGTGCTTATGAAATGTTGGAAGAGGCTTTAGAAGATGCACAACGACTTGTTGGAAAAGCAAGTGATATTTACCGATTTGATTTTTTAGACAACATTGGAAGTGCGGAAGATGAAATGGAATATTTAAAAGATGAATTAAAAGATTTAGGTGTAGATGAACCATCAAGATTAGCATCTTTAAAAAGTGATATATCAGAACTTGAAAAATTAGCTAATAAAGCTAAAGCAGACCTTGCTAATATTGGCAGAAATTAAAAACCTAACAAATAGAATATTAATTTATTGATATATATATGAAAGCAACAGATATGTTAAACAAAGTAAAAGAACTTGTTGGTGTGGAAGCATCTGAAGAAACCCAAGAAGTAAAATTAGCACAAGCTACTTTGGAAAACGGTACTGTTATTGAAAGTGAAACTTTTGAAGCAGGAAGCGAAGTATTTATCGTTACCGAAGAAGAAAAGGTAGCCCTACCTATTGGTGAATATACCCTTGAAGATGGTGAGCAACTTACCGTTGAAGAAGAAGGTATTATTGCATCTATAGGTGCAGCAGAAGAACCTGCCGAAGAAGAAGCGTCTGAAGAAGTAAAAGCCGAAGAAGAAGAACAAGAAATGGCTTATGCAACTAAAGAAGAACTTGCAGAGGTAAAATCAATGATTGAAGAAATTAAAGCAATGATTGAAAAGGAAGAAATGTCTGAAGAAGGCAGTTCTGTAAAATCAGAAGAAACTACTACAAAGGTTGTTTATTCATCTAAAGAAGAAATGAGTGAGCAAGAACCTGAAAAAGTAAAACACAACCCAGAAGCAGTTGCTGACAAACAATTAAACCTTTTAAGTAAAAACAAAAGGGGTATGTCAACAATGGACAGGGTGCTACAAAGAATGGTAAATAATAATAAATAAAAATAGTTTAAAAAAATGGCTACAATTACAACTTCAAATGATGTATTAAGGGCAAGATCAAAGCAAGAAACTTTGACAACGTCTGGTGCTGTAGAGGCTAACCAAGCTGGTACAGAATTTAACATTGCTACTGATGCTCTAACTATTACCCTACCCCTTATTGATTCAAACAATATAGGTATGGAGTTTACGTTTAGAAACACAGGTGCTGATGGAAACAATATTATTACACTTTCGCCTAATGCTGCGGATGGTGTAAATGGAAGTATTGCTAACGCTGCTGCAGATTCAGTAGCAAGTGGTACTGTAAACAAGGATTGGGTAAACACAAAAGCGACTGCTAATAAGGGTGATTTTGTTACACTTAAAGCTGTAGCTGAAACTGCTTGGTATGTTACAGGTGGTGTAGGTATCTGGGCTTCAGAAGCATAATAATTAAAAAAATAAATATTTAAAAAATGGGAACAACCGCATCAATTACTACCTCATATAGTGGCGAGTTTGCAGGAACTTATGTGTCTGCAGCGTTATTAAGTGGTACGACTTTGGCTAACGATTTAATCACTATCAAGCCAAACATTAAATTTAAAGAAGTGATGAAAAAAGTAGCTTCTGATGACATCGTCAAAAATGGATCTTGCGACTTTGACGCAACTTCTACTTTGACTTTAACAGAAAGAATTTTAACACCAGAAGAATTTCAAGTTAATTTACAACTTTGTAAGAAGGATTTTGTGTCCGATTGGGAAGCAATTTCTATGGGTTATTCAGCTTATTCTGATCTACCTGCAAGTTTTTCTGACTTTTTAATTGCACACGTTTCAGCTAAAGTGGCACAAAGAATGGAAAACAACATCTGGGGTGGTACTAACGCAACAGAAGGACAGTTTGACGGATTTAGAACTACACTACTTGCTGACGGTGATGTAGTAGATGTAGGTGCAGGTGCTGCGGTAACTGCTTCTAATGTTATTTCAAAAATGGGCTTGGTAGCTGATGCTATTCCACAAAGCGTTTACGGTGCTGACGATCTATTAATTTATGTCGCACCTAATGTATATAGAGCCTATGTACGTGCTTTGGGCGGATTTGCAACTAACGTTGGTGCTGCTGGTACTAACGATCAAGGTACACAATGGTTTAACGGTGGTGCTTTGACTTTTGATGGTTTAAATGTTGTATTGGCTTCAGGTCTTGCTTCTGACACTATGGTAGCTGCTGAAAAAAGCAACTTATTCTTTGGCACAGGCTTGATGAACGATCAACAAGAGGTAAAAGTCATTGATATGGCTGATATTGACGGAAGTCAAAATGTAAGAGTTGTAATGCGATTTACTGCTGGTATTCAACACGCCATCGGTTCTGACATTGTATTATATTCTTAATAAATAAATAAACTAACATAAAGGGTGGGTGAGCCAATGTGCCTACCTACCCTTTTTTAATACTATAACTTATGAGTTGTGATTTAACATTGGGGAGGAAAGAACCCTGTAAAGATGTCGTAGGTGGTCTAAAAAATGTTTATTTTGTTGCATTTGGTAAATTAGGGACGGTTTCACTAACTAATGACGAAATAACAAACTTAACAGGTGATACATCTAACAACCTTACAGCGTTTAAATACGAACTAAAAGGCAACAGTAGTTTTGAACAAACTATTAATGCTTCAAGGGAAAACGGTACAACGTTTTTTGACCAAACACTAAACCTAACACTTAAAAAACTTACCAAAGAAGATAACAAGGAATTAAAGCTTCTTGCCTATGGCAGACCACACGTAGCTGTAGAGGATTATAACGGTAATGTATTTATGATGGGATTAGAACACGGTGCTGATGTAAATGGCGGTACGATTGTCACAGGGGCTGCAATGGGTGATTTAAGCGGATATACACTAACGCTAAACGCACAAGAAACTGCACCTGCTAACTTTATGGATTCTGACACTAAAGATATTGACTTTCCTTTTAGTGTTGTAGATTACGCTGGATTATCAGGTACTATTACAATTACTGAAGGAACAAATTCTTAAACTGTTTTAATTTTGGTTTTGGAAGGGGTAGCAGAAATGTTACCCTTTTTTTGTAACAATTTGTTACACATATAACACATTTATTGTTTTTTGTTATAAAACTACATTTTTTATGTTATTGTTAATAAAATGTTTATATTAGTGTAAAGATTAAGTTCTTTGACATAATGTATAACGTAAAACAATAAACAATGAAAGTAAATGAAAAATTTAATGTATTTGAGGTACACGTTAAAGATGGTAAACCATTAGGGTTAGATGATAAGCCAACAAAGACACAAATTAGTCAAAAGTGGCGATCAGAAAAATACCGAATGGATTACAGTACAAGTTGCAACAATTCAACAGGATCAGGTTATCACCTAAAAGGGTTTGATGATTTAATTGAACACGTCAAGGATTGTTTAGCTGGTGGTCACGTAATAGAAATAACGCCTGACTACAATAGACCTGACAAACACAAGTACTAATCTTAACTAAAAGGGCAGCAGAAATGTTGCCTTTTTTTTTGCTTTATAAATAACAAAATTTAAGTTTTTTTATTGTATATATATGATTATACTACAAGAAACAGGATCAGCCCAAAACCTTGATTTTATTCCAAGAAGTTTTACAACAGGCACGACCTATAATGTATCAATAGTAAACGAACAAACCAACACAACGGTTTACAATCAAAACACAACTGCTGTATCAGAAGTGTTGTACTACAATAGGTACAATGCAGCTTTTGGTTTAAAACAAGATAACTTTTATGTGCTTACAATTAAAGCAGGAACTGATGTTGTATTTAAAGATAAAATATTCTGCACTAACCAAACAGTAGCAGATTACACAGTAAACAATAGTCAGTACACATCTAACGATACAACAAACGACTTTATATTTGCATAATGGAAAACTTACACATAATAAATTTATCGTCTTATAATAAACCACAAATCACAGAAGATAAAAAACGTGATTGGGTTAATTACGGTGAAGATAACGACTACTATTCTTATCTAATAAAACTGTTTACCAATTCAACCACAAACAACGCTATTATAAATGCAGTTAGTCAAAACATATACGGTAAAGGTTTAGATGCTTTAGATAGTAGCACCAAGACAGATGAATACGCAGCTTTAAGGTCTATATTTCACGACAAATGTCTGCAAAAAATAGCACTTGATTTAAAACTATTAGGCGAAGCAAGTTTTCAAGTATTATACCAAGACAGTCAAGTAAAACGTGCGGAACACTTTCCACGTCAAACACTACGTGCAGAAAAATGTAACGAAGATGGCGAAATAGAAGGGTACTACTACTTCCACGATTGGTCAAAAATTAAACCAAACGACAAGCCTAAACGCATTGCAGCTTTTGGATTTGGTAACGGTAAAGAACCAGAAATTAAAATTGTAAAAAAGTACGTTTCTGGGTACGATTATTACTGCCCTGTGGATTATCAAGGGGGCTTGGCTTATGCTGATCTTGAATGTGAAATAAGCGACTATTTAATAAACGATGTACAGAATGGTTTCAGCGGAACTAAAGTAGTCAACTTTAACAACGGTGTGCCTGACAGGGACAAACAACTTCAGATTAAGTCTGATGTAATGAACAAGCTGACAGGTGCAAGAGGCGAAAAAGTAATAATAGCATTTAACAACAATGCAGAAAGCAAAACATCTATTGATGACATACCTTTAACAGATGCCCCACAACATTACGAATACCTATCTAACGAATGTACAGGCAAGTTAATGGTAGCACACAGAATTACCTCCCCTTTACTTTTAGGTATTAGGGATGGTAACAATGGTTTAGGTAATAATGCTGACGAAATACGCACAGCTTCTTTATTGTTTCACAACGTAACTATTAAACCTTACCAAAATTTAATAATTGATTCTATTGATGATATACTTGCGGTAAATGGTATTAGCCTTAAATTGTATTTTAAGACACTACAACCGCTTGAATTTATAGAAACTGACAATGCCATTACAGACGAAACAAGGGAAGAAGAAACAGGTGTTAAAATGGCTTCACAGATAGTTAGTGATGATATTGCAATAATAGACGATAGGTTAGGATATTCTACACAAGAAAAAGCTGAAGAAATAGCTAAAGATTTAGGATGCAAGGGTTTTCATACACACGAATATGAAGGTAAAACTTGGTATATGCCTTGCGAAAAACATAAATTATCTAAACAAGAGTTTGATTTTGACGATGACGAAATGTTTAATTTACTTCAAGAATTTGGCGAAGATGAAAACCTTGACGAATGGGAATTAGTAGATGAACGTGAGGTAGATTACGACCAAGAAGAAGCGTTAGACAAAATGATAGGTTTAGCAAGTACAGGTACAGCAAGACCAAATGCAAAATCTGATTTAGATGGTGAAACAAAAACAGAAAAGAAGTTTATAGTTCGTTATCAATATGCACCTTTATCAGTTAGTAACAATTCAAGGCAGTTTTGCCGAAAAATGGTAGATGCTAAAAAAATATATCGCAAAGAAGATATTACACAAATGAGTAAACAAGCAGTTAATGCTGGTTGGGGTAAAGGTGGTGCTGCAACTTATGATATATTTTTATACAAAGGTGGAGGTAATTGCCATCATTATTGGTTAAGAAAAACCTATATGGCAAAAGAAGGTATAAAACCTGATGTAAATAGCCCAAA
>CETY01144187.1_pt1 | contig 11075 bp, 9 predicted proteins | sample 361551 | NCBI WGS metagenome assembly CETY01 (sample SAMEA2623135, study PRJEB7988) | marine metagenome | biome: marine biome (ENVO:00000447); feature: deep chlorophyll maximum layer (ENVO:xxxxxxxx); material: "saline water (ENVO:00002010), including plankton (ENVO:xxxxxxxx)" | depth 45 m | reverse complement strand
GCTATGGCGCTTGCTCAGGACATGCCTGACGAACAGTACACTTCTATCAACTGAAGTTGTTTTAGTGAAGGTTAGTGAGCCCTAGTTCGATTTGTAAAGAGTTCCTGTTTTCTTACGGTGATTCTTAGGGCCATTTACATCGACACCGGTATCGAACAAGGGTCTCATAATGGGCTTATACAAGACCTCGACCAATGAAAGGTTGAAGAATGGTTGTTGCACGATTGGCCTTAATGACGCTCGGCTCTTCGACCCCAGGTGGTATTAATCGAATCACAAATTCGACCGGTGATGAACGTGCTGCACTCGAAGGAATGCTACGCGCTTACCCTGTAGAACAGTTGGTAGAAGAGGTCTTAGTTGCTTGGCAAGAGCTTGCTGAAAGGAATGAAGATTTAGTGACTTCAAAACAAAGATTGCGGGTTTTAGAATTAGATTTAGCAGAAAGAAAGGATGAGGTCGCACCGGAGATTGCGCAACTTCGTGCTGCGGAAAGTCACTTGGAAGAAACAAGTGCTAGAATTGTTCATTTGGAAAGATTATTAGAAGATTCGAAAAAGGAATTAGCTGAAAATAAATCTGGTTTATCCGCAGAACAACTTGCTTCTCTAGAAACTGAGGCGTCTCAACTCCGTGAATTAACTACTCAGCAAGACGATGTTATCGGTGAAATGGAAGGCCGTATGTCTCAAATGGTTGAGGCGCTTGAAAGGGCTGCTGATGCTGGATTGACTAGTGTTACTGCTGATGAAGTAAGAGCGTTGAAGGCACAAGCGGATTCTTTGTCAGGGGATTTAGATGCTGAGAAGGCTGCTAATGATTCTCTAGAAGAGGAAAGGCAAAGATTGAGAGATATCGCTGATAGGCTCCGAGGATTATTAGATGCTAGAGATAAACGACTAGGAGAATTAGAAGAGCAATTAGAGAGGGTTATGCAAGGCCCGCGCTCCGTTTCCGCTGAGCATGATTACTTGGTCGAGCAAATTGAAGAATTAAAGCGTAGATTGCTAGAAAGAAATCGCGAATATGAATCACTTCGACGTAGAGAGCGCCGCCTACACAATGATGTATTCGAAAGAGATGAGAGAATCCAACAAATGTCACTAACGATAGCGGACTTTGAAGCTGCATTAACTGATAGAACTTCTGAAGTTAGAGAATTAGAGTCTCAAAGAGATACTGCGGTTCATGAATTAGATGGAGTAAAGCGATCTGAGAGAACAAGGGAAGTTGTTGGAAGAGTATTTGCAGATTCGTTATCATTGGTCAGAACCCATGATGAAAGAGAGTTGAAGAAGGAGATATATGCGAACTCTCCAAATGTTGAGAGGACTATCAAAACACCAAATACTGAAGATATGCAAACTTTGGCTGGTGGAGATAAAGTCGATATTGAAACTGCTTTGGAAATCCTCGAGAAGGGAATGGATGTCGATAAAACTCCTCGTCCGGAATCCCCAGGTGGAACTGCTGACCCTGTTCTTTACGAAGACGAAGATTGAGCCCCGCTCACGACTTCAGAAATTCGTTGACTTAGCTCTTCTAGATTAGAAGCGTCTTCAGTCAGTGTACCTGTTACTATCCAGTTGGCTCCAGCCGCTGCTGCTATTGCCGCTTGTTCTCCTGAACGTATTCCGCCACCTACGATTAGACATAGTTCATCGACTTTTCTTGCAGATTCTATACACTTAGGATCCACTTGCGTTGATGCTCCGCTTCCCGCTTCCAGATAGAGTATTTTGAATCCAAACATTTTAGCTGTTAATGCATATGAATTTACCAAATCTGTTTGACCCGGCTCTATTAATTTGGCTTGACCAACTTCACCAACCTTGCCGCCTGGAGAAAATACGAGATATCCTGTTGGGAGTCCTTCAACGCCAAACTTGTCTAGATATGGAGCGCCACGTAATTGTTCTCCAATCAAGAATTTCCTAATTTGTGAATTCATTAACATCATGAAAGTTATTCCATCCGCAGCGGGTGAAAGCGCATGCGCACCCCCTGGGAATAAAACAACTGGCACCTTCCACAAATCCTCTTCAGAACTAGGGTCTTGACTAGAGGCGAATATTTGTAATTCAAGGGCTTCCTGAATCGTTTTACAGGTGTTATGTACTACCTCATCAGGAGTGTCTGTTGACCCCCCTACAAATATCATTCTTGACCCAGCTCCCACTGCAGAAATAACTCTGCGTGTTGCTTCTGCTGCGCTTTGTTTTCCTGGGTCGATTAGTGTAATATGTCTGCAACCTTGAGAGCGATCTAGAATATAATTCAGGAGACCTTCTTCTGGTAGCATATTAGGAAACCTCTTGTGGGATGCCAATGATGTTTTTGGCGGTTTTTCTTCCTTCGTCGATTGCTTCATCAGCCCAAATTTCATCTATGTTTTTTGGATGTTCGCCTTGAATTATTTCTAGCCAGCCTTGTGATGGCCGAGGTAAATCTCCACGTATCCAGCATTCGACTAAGCCATCCCCTCTTTCGAAAGAAAACCTATCAGATGATAGGTTATTGACTTGAAAATCATTTGGAATATTGGACTTGATTACAATTCCTCCATTCCAATTTACAAGGCCTTTTTTCGTTCCCTCGCTAGGCCACCCCGGTGCAATTGATTTGCCTCCTGTACAATCGATTGCGTTTTCTGGAGCTTTTGTTTTTAATTTGATTATCCCGCCCAAATCAACGACTTGTTTTGCTAATTCTTTCTCAAGCCATTCTCTACGTAATGCCCACCCATAATCCGTTGGCTTAGCTGCGGTGATTTGAATTAAATTACTGTTTAATTTTTTGATTATTCCTGGTGATCTAACAGGATTTCCTATTTCTTGTCTCGCTTCGTAAATAGTGACATCAAAATCGTTTTCCAAAAACTCCATTGCGCAAGATAGTCCACAAAGACCACCACCTGCAATTTCTATCACTCGTTCACTTCCTCTATACTCAATGCGAATACTGGGCAAGATGCGATACAATATTCGCACTTTGTGCAGTCTGGTTGTTCAACTACTGCTAATCTATTTACTAAATCTAAAGCATTGGTTGGGCATAATGCTATGCATGCACCACATCCATAACAGAGATTTTCATCAACTATGAAAATAGATGATTGTGCCTCCGCCATGGATGTTGCAGTGGACACGCGTTGATTGATACTTCGGCGGGATGACTAATGGAAATATGGTTATCAGAAGATATTGATTAGTTACAATAATAATTTAATTTCCATTTGAAATTATTAATTTAGAATGTAAATGAAAAAGAGTGGATGGTGATTGACCCCTTTGTTTCCACTGGAGTAACTATATTGGGATCTGTGATGAAGTAAGGGTTGATGCATACATCACCTGCACGAAGTAAGACCCATTGTTGTTTTTCGCGTCTAGTCTATAACCATCGCGAGAACTGAATGAACCTAACATCTTAAAAAAATACTGCAGTGGAAATACAGGGGTGCGATATGTTCATTGCGAAGATAATCTAGGACTCATCATGGTTTTCTATTCTCCAGGTAGGACAACATCCTATCCTGAATTTCCACCAGACAGTGGAATTCGTTATCATTACCTTGGTGGAGGCGATGAAGTTGGTAACGTAGGTTGTGTATTTGAAGATTCAAAAGGAACCAAGATGTTACTTGATTACGGATTAGCTCCAACTAATCCTCCAAAGTACCCAAGGGAAGCACCTGACATCAAAGATGCAGTAATCACCCATTCCCATATAGATCATTTAGGAATGGCCCCATGGCTTTGTTCAAATCATCGTACGAGGTTACATGGCACAGCATTAACTGCTAAAATAAGTCATATGATGTGGAATGATTGCTACAAAGTTAGTAGGATAGAAGGATATCCACTAGCTTGGGATAAAAGAGATATCGATGAGGCAACATCAGCATGGCGAACTCATAGTTTTGGTGAAGTTTGGGAAAAGGATTCTTGGAAATTAAAATTGGAAAAAGCCGGTCATATACCTGGAGCTGCAATGCTAAATGTAGAAACAGACACCCATAAACTTCTCTTCACTGGTGATTTTGATACGAGAGATTCACAACTTACTACCGGAGCAAAACCAGAAAAATGTGATGTCCTATTTGTAGAAGGAACCTATGGAGGTAAAAACCACTTACCTCAGGAAGAAACTATTGAGGCTTTTATCGAAAGAGTTGTTGAAGTAACCGATAAAGGCGGTACTGCATTAATTCCATCTTTCGCTAATGGTAGAACACAAGACGTCGTAATGACTCTACATCAACATCTACCAGAACTCGATGTTCATGTAGATGGAATGGGTAAACAAGTTGCAAAATTACAAATGGAACATCCAGAGGCTTTACGTGATCCACAAGCTCTCAAAGACGCTTGGAAATGGTGCAAGAGAGTATCTTCAAAATCAGATAAAAAGAAAGCACTCAATGCAGACTGTATCGTATCAACTTCAGGTATGCTTGAAGGCGGACCTTCTATTTGGTATCTTAATCGATTACGACAAGACCCTAGAAATGCGATTCTATTAACTGGATATCAAGCCACAGGTTCTGGTGGAAGAATGTTATTGGATGAAAAACACATTCCAATCTGGAATAAGCGAACTCCGATAGATTTGGAAGTAAGTCAATTTTCATTCTCAACACACGCAGGCCATTCTGAAATTGTAGATTTTGCAAAGGCCTGTGAGGCTGAAACTGTGGTCATCTATCACACAGACCCCACTCATGCCAGACCTCCTCTTGTTGAAGAATTAGAGTCAAATGGGCACAAAGTCCACACACCAATAAACGGCGAATCTGTTATTGTTGATTGACTAAAGTAGCCGAAGTGATTGAATATATTGACATTTAGCGGTATTCATGGCATCCAAGGCTCCACCCGGTAAACGCCGAAAGAAGAGGAAGATTCGACTTTCTCTCAAGAGCTCCAAACTAAAGAAGACAGATACTTATTCCGATCAGGTCGGATGGTCTACTGATGTTGGCCGAACCCTAGGCGAAGCGCCTAAGGCCAAAGAACCAGAAACCATCAAACACCAATGTTCGTTATGTGGCGCAATTATGAAGGTTCCAAAACCAAAGAAAGCGCGTTACACAATTTCATGCCCGCACTGCGGCCATGAAGATAATTTCAGTTGATTAGATTCCAATTAGGTCTAATATTCGCTTTAGTGCAGCGATAATTAAAACCGAGGATAATAATATTCTGACAGTTTTTTGTGAGAGGACTCCAGATCCTATTTTCGCTCCAACCAATCCACCAATAATCACAGCAACACCTAATGGCAGCAAGAAATCAAACTCGAGTAATAATTCTCCAGATATAGAACTACCAACTAGCCCTGATGCCGAATTAACCCAAATAAACGCAGCAGCAACTCCAGCTGCTGTTTTGGCGTCACTCCATCCAAATAACAAAATTATAGGAGATAGAAAAATACCCCCTCCTACACCAATAATACCACTTAACAAACCAATAATTATTCCTACAACAATCGAAATTTGCATCGTTGGAGGGTTAACAAAAACTTCCTCAGAATCAGCTCTTTTTGTAGTTAGCAATTTCCAGGAAGCGAATATCAATGTAATCGATAATAACGTATCATAAACTCCATTATCAATCTTCAAATAACCCCCAATCATTGCTGCAGGAATACTTGCTACAATAAATGGAATTGTTAATTTCCAACTAAAGAAACCAGAACTCTTGTAGGTAAAAAACGCAATACTGGCCACTATCAAGTTCAAACTCCACACATGCTGCTTTAGCCAAATTGGGTCTTGTGTTGCATAGATAGTCAACGATAAAACCGCCAAATATCCAGAGGCTCCTCCGTGGCCTACACTAGAATACAATATTGCAATTAAGCAAATTGAGGCTAGAAGTAGTAATTCCACAAACTACCCGATGAAGACTGATGAAATTATCTTAACCGCCACGGAGTAATCAAATCCTATCAACGGTTGGTAGTGTTATGGCCGGGTCTTACTTTCTATTTGAAATAGAAATAATCTCGTCAATTTCTAAACATATTTGAACTCAAAAAGGTGTTAACATTGGATTTAGTAACTATATTTGCAATTATACTATTGTTGATAGTTGCACTTATTTTTAGTCCATTGGGTTTGGGTGGAGGGGTTCTATATGTTCCAATCTTTCACTACATTTTAGACTGGGGTTTTCAAGAATCATTAATCGGTTCTCTAACACTGGTTTTGATGGTAACTTTAGGGAGTGGACTAGCACACTCTAAATCGGGCAACGCCGACCATAAAATTGCCAATTATGGCCGGATGTCAGCAATTCCAGCCGCAATTCTTGGCACAATATTATCTGGACTTATCATCAAATTTATAGGCGACGTAGCGGTAAAAATTCTCGCAATTATAATTCTTCTATTCGTTGTCGATCAAACAATAAAAAAGATGAAAACAACATCCAGTGAACAGAAATCAGATTTTGAATATACTCCAGAACTAATCCAAAAATATCAGATAGGAACTGCGTTTGCAGGAATTTCATCAGGGCTACTTGGAATTGGAGGGGGGGCGATTTTAGTAACCACTAACAGAAATATTTTGAAAATGGATGCACGCCAATCTTCAGGAACGAGCTACTTGGTTGCAGCAACAATAGTTCCGTTTTCTTTACTAAGTCATCTTTTATTGGATGGCGTTGTTTCAGAAATGATTGATACTATAGGTTGGGTTGCAATAATTTTTATTCCAATTATTGTTTCCTTAGCTGCATTTTTCGGAGCGAAATTTGCAATAGATAACATACCGAGGGGTGTAGTAACAAAGGTGTTTTTGGGGGCTGTATCACTTGGAATTATTCGTTATCTATACGATTTAATTTCAAGAATTTAAGTTTAGGAAGGTATTGTTATGAGCGACACTCCTTACTTTGTTAAACTTGAAGAGGCTATTGAAATATCATGCCGAACCACCATAAAACCAGAAATAGAAACTGTAGTTTTAGACGAATCCCACGGCAGAATTCTTGCTCTTGATTTACTATCACTAGTTGATGATCCAGCATTTGATAACTCTTCTATGGATGGCTTTGCTATGCGTTACGAGGATACTAAGAATCCCCCCCAAACTCTCAATATTATTGGTACAATTCAGGCTGCAGGTCAAGAAGACAACGTAGTAGTAGGGCCGAAGCAAGCTGTAAGAATAATGACAGGAGCGCCAATTCCTAAAGGAGCAGATTCAATTTTACAAGTTGAATTAACCACAACAAGTGAAAACAAAGTAACTTTACAACAAGAAGGAATGAAACACTTCATTCGCAAGCAAGGTGAAAATCTTCTAAAAGATTCGATTTCGATTACAGCGGGAACAATTCTAACCCCTTCCCGGGTTGGTTTATGTGCAACGATGGGACACTCTACCCTTCCTGTAATCAAACCACTGAAGGTTGCAATAATTTCCACAGGCGATGAATTAATCCCCCCTGGAGAGAAACTTCAGAGAGGACAAATTTACGAATCAAATTCTTTCGGGCTTGCTGGCCTGGTGAAATGGCTTGGCCATGAACCTATCAGAATGAATAACTCAGGAGATTCAATAGATGAACTAAGGCTTACTTTAGATAAAGCAGCATCTACTTGTGATTTGATTTTGACAAGTGGTGGAGTTTCAATGGGGGAATGGGATCTTGTTAGGAAAATTATGGAAGATGAAGGCGACATTCATTTTTGGAGAGTGAAAATCCGCCCAGGCTCCCCTCCATTATTCGGTATATGGGGTGACACACCAATATTCGGGCTACCTGGAAATCCAGTTAGTTCACACGTCGTATTCAGAACCCTTGTCGCCCCTTGGATAAGAAATACTACTTCGGCAAAAGGACCAATCGAAGTAAGGGTATTCGCCAAACTTGCAACTCCAGTCAAACCCACAAAGGATAGCCTTACTTTTCGTAGAGTGTCGATTGAAATGACCAACGAAGGGTTAGTTGCACATCAAAAAATCCACCAAGGTTCAGGAAATATCGCTAGTATGGCCCTCAGTGAAGGGATGGTTGTTTTACAACCTGGACAGGAATATTCTATCGGCGATACAGTCGAAGTTATGATTCTATGAGGTGTTCTTATGAAATTCGAAAAAGAAATTGAATTAATTGAGGCGCTTTCTGTTCATTTTCCTAAATCTAAACGCAACACACTCAGGAAAATGCTTACCGAAGGGCGCGCATTGGTTGACGGAAAGGTGGTTCACAAAGCAAAGCACATTGTTCCAGTTGGTAGCTCTGTCACTATCGCCGATAGAGAACAGGCCGCAATATCTTCACCCCCGCCCCAGCCAAAAAGGCCACACCCCCGGATCAAAATATTGTTTGAAGATTCAGATATTTTAGTTGTGAATAAGCAAGCGGGCTTACTTTCCGTTGCCACTGATAAGATGGAGCCAGATACCCTTCATTCTCGTGTAATAGATTATTTACAATTTGATGATGAAAGAGCTTGGGCATTTATCGTTCACCGTTTAGATAGAGAGACGTCTGGTGTGATGATTTTCGCTAAAAGTAAATGGCATAAGGAATACCTACAGGAACAATTTGCAGAAAGAAGCGTCCACAGGGTGTATCATGCATTAGTTCAGGGAAAACCTGAAGAGAACAGTGGAACAATCCATGAATGGTTATTAGAAGATAAATTCCTCAGAGTGAAATCTGTAAACAAAAGAACACCAAATGCTAGAGAAGCAATAACACATTGGAGTATTGAAGATAGCGACGACATTGCAAGCCTGATTATGCTGACGATAGAAACAGGTAGAAGGCATCAGATCAGAGTGGGTCTCGCAAATCTTGGTAATCCAGTAGTTGGTGACGAGCAACATGGTGCTGAAGGCAACCCAATAGGCAGAATCGCTCTTCATGCAACCGCTTTGGAATTACTTCATCCAGCAACTGATGACCCTGTTAGGTTTGAGGCCATAATCCCGTTCGGACCTGAGTGATAAGCAAGGTCTCAAGAACCCTTGACTCACCCATGAGATTAATGGCCAAGCCGGGAGACGAAGGTTGGATTGAAGTTCGTGGAGCACGAACTCACAATCTTCAGGATATTGATGTGAAATTACCACGAGGTAAATTCGTAGTAATTTCAGGAGTTTCAGGTTCTGGAAAATCGTCATTGGCATTTGATACACTTTACGCGGAAGGTCAGAGAAGATACGTCGAAAGCCTATCTTCCTACGCTCGCCAATTTATTGGACAGATGAAAAAAGCAGATTGTGATGGTATCGAAGGCCTTTCTCCTGCAATATCAATCGACCAAAAACAAGGTAGCCACAATCCCCGTTCCACCGTTGCAACCGTTACTGAAATAATGGATTATTTACGGTTGATGTGGGCTAGAATTGGTAAACCTCATTGCCCAACTTGCGGAATAGAAGTAGCTCGCAGAACTGTTCAAGAAATAGTAGATGATATCACTTGGAATATGGAGGGGCATGCAGTAGCCGTTTGGAGTCCTGCTATTCGTAATAGAAAAGGAACTCATGCCGATTTGTTCAGGCACTTGGTAGAGCAAGGGTGGACAGAGGGGAGAATCAATGGACGAGAAGAGTCCTTTGAAGAAGACCACGGCCTCGATAAAAATCTGAGACACGATATCGACGTCCGAATAGACCGTCTTCGTTGCACTAAAGACAGGAGGCAGAGGCTAACAGAAGCTGTAGAATCTGCGTTACGTATCGGTGGGGGTACTGTAGCAATAGAGAGTATCAAAGCCCCAGAAGACGATTATGAGTTAATCGAGGGTTCAAAATCAGAACAAACCACTGTTGGAGAAACTATGGTTTGGTCCGAAGAATTTGCTTGTCCCCAACACGGTGCTTTCATGCCTGAAATGAGCCCTAGGGTTTTCTCTTTTAATTCGCCACTTGGCGCTTGCCCCTCATGTCAAGGACTTGGTATTCAACGTAGATTCAGTGCTGAATTATTAGTTGATAGAAAGGCGACAATTTCTGAAGGTTGCATAAAACCATGGAGACAATCAATGTCTCCTCACTGGTATCGAAAACTGATGGAGCAAACCGCCAACCACTATGGAATCCCAACAAATATTCCATTCGCAGATTTGGATGATGACTCTCAAGATATTTTGCTAAACGGCTCAGGATCAACCATAATTCATTTCGAATTCCGTTCAGAATCAGGCTCTCAATACAATTACAGCAAGCCCTGGGAAGGCGTTTTTGGAAGACTTCAAAAAACCTATACAGAGACAACTTCTGATAGAACAAGAAGTAGATTGATCGCGTGTATGAATGATGAAGATTGTCCGGACTGCAACGGAGAAAAACTCAATGCCGCAGCTCGTCAAGTAACTGTGGCTGGAAAACGGCTACCTGAGATTGGTGCAGCGAGCGTTCATGAAGCACTTATGATAATCCATTCTATGCAAGGAAATGGCAAAAGCGCAGAAACCCTTGATGATAGAAGCGCATTCATCGGAAGAGATATTCTCAAAGAAATCGAAGGCAGACTAGGTTTCCTAAACGATGTAGGTCTAGATTATCTTACCCTCGACCGTAGAGCCAACACTCTGTCTGGTGGAGAGAGTCAGAGAATAAGACTTGCAACACAAATCGGCAGTCGTCTAACAGGAGTAATGTATGTCTTAGATGAACCATCAATCGGACTTCATCAGCGAGATAATGAGCGGCTTTTGGCAACCTTGAGAGAATTATCAGATTTAGGTAACACCTTACTTGTTGTTGAACATGATGAAGAAACCCTACGCCAAGCAGATTGGCTCTGCGACCTTGGACCTGGTGCAGGATTAGAAGGAGGATATATCGTAGCAAATGGCCCTCCTAAAGTTGCTATGAAGTCGAAAGAATCTGTTACGGGAGCCTATCTTTCAGGTAAGAGAAGTATACCAGTTCCTAATGAAAGAACTCCTGCCAAAAAAGGCTATTTGAAAGTGGTTGGGGCCCGCCAAAACAACCTTGATAACATCGATGTTGCTTTCCCGTTAGGGTGCTTAACAGCCGTAACTGGGGTGTCAGGTTCAGGAAAGTCATCTTTAGTATCTAGCATTTTAGCACCCGCCCT
>CETY01027041.1_pt1 | contig 11108 bp, 12 predicted proteins | sample 361551 | NCBI WGS metagenome assembly CETY01 (sample SAMEA2623135, study PRJEB7988) | marine metagenome | biome: marine biome (ENVO:00000447); feature: deep chlorophyll maximum layer (ENVO:xxxxxxxx); material: "saline water (ENVO:00002010), including plankton (ENVO:xxxxxxxx)" | depth 45 m | reverse complement strand
ATATCTAGTTATTCATTTCTATGATACAATTCAAGAAAAATTACAAATAAAAATCTCGTCAATCATGTGTAGAATGACAAATGCTGAGGATATATTTTTTTATTTAATTGTCAGTCGTAAGGTTGACGTAACCGATCGGTTTTTATCTTCTTGTATTTATAAAGATTATTATGATTTATTTGTCTTTTCTATAAACCACATAGAGAATTCTATGATATGCTATCAAGATATTCTCTCCCACTGTTTTGATAATAACAATTACAGAATATTAAACTATTTATTCCACGAAAAAAAATATACTCCATCCACAGAGGTTTTTACCAAGTATTTTATCCGGAAAAAGAATATAAAATATGATTTCTTAGCCCACCTAATAAAGAACTATTCATATTTATTAGAAAAAGAGTGTTCTTTAATTCATATATGTCTAATAAATAATTTAGTTGACCAAGATATTATTAATCTTTTGAATGAAGGATTTTATGTTTTTAAAGATGACATTCAACTCTGTCTTATGAATGACAGATTTATACTTCTTGAACATATGATAAAAGTATATAATAGTGAGGATAAAGTAATAAATTAAAAATATAAATAACTATATAATGACGTCTCAAAATATAAATAAAATTATGGATCGTATTTTTGAGAATACAAATACGACTCCTAATCCAGGGATAATAATTGCTTCACCCTCAACGGAACCTGATTATAAATACCATTGGATCCGTGATTCAGCATTAGTTATGAGACCGATTATAGATATGTATCAAAAAACAAAAGAAGCGAAATACTTTCAATATATTATTAATTATGTTGAAAATGAATCAAAAATCCAAGAATTAGATACTATATCCGGTTTAGGAGAACCAAAAATTAACATAAACCGCACACCCTTCAATGGTAGTTGGGGAAGACCACAAAATGATGGACCAGCTCTACGAGGTATTATTCTTATTAAGGTCCTTGATTTATTTAAATATGATTATGAGAAAATAGTAGATAATATGCTTATTCCTATGATCAAAAAAGATCTTGACTATACAATTAATAATTATACCAAAGTATGTTATGATCTATGGGAAGAAAATATAGGTTGGCACTTCTATACACGAATGGTTCAATTAAAATTCCTCAAAGATTGTATGTTTCATAAAGAATATTTCTCAGATATCCAAGAGCACTACAATATATTATTAACAAGTATTCAAGATCATCTAAATGGAGAAACTATCATTTCATCATTTAATGAAAGCGGAGATATAATTAAGTACGAGGATTCTGCGAATATTTTGGCGTTTTGTCATATCGAATATGATGATATAATTATTCAAAAATTACCTCTTCATTTAGTCACCCATACATGTGATAATTTATTAGAGTATTTTAGAGAGAAATATTCTGATAAATCATTAAATCTAATAGGGAGATATAAAGATGACCAATACTATGGAGGTCAAATATGGATCTTATGTTCATTGGCCTTGGGACAAGTATATATGGAAATGTATAAAAGGAATAATATTACAAAACAGCGTTCTCCGATGCATCGTGCTCAATCGAATCCAAATAATAATTATTTCCTTGTATCCAATGAAATACTCCAAAAAATATTAACTTTGGATGATTCATTAATGTTACCGGAACAATTCAATCCCAACACAGAAGAATATTTATCTGCGAGAAAATTAACATGGAATTATTCAGAATTATATATGCTAATTAAACAATTAACTTAAAATTTGATTTTATAACCACTATCTATTCCAGTAAAAAATGATCTATCACTGTATTACAGGATTTTTCCAAAACATCTTTCAAATACTATGTATGGTATTTGAACGGTTCAATCTATATGTAGGTAACGATATCTATAAAATCATCCTCTCTCTCTTTGACATCCATTCATCAAATATTCTGAATACTCCTAAACATGAGATCATCTTTCATCAAAAAATAAAAGTAGGACTTTTAACCAATGAAATTCCACCGATTGTTTATGGAGGTGTAGCTACATGGATCGTTAATTTCATCAAGATGTTTGAAAATGACCCCGATATTGAAGTGATTCCTATCTTCCTGGCATACAACGACAAATTGCCTGAATCATGCCATAAGAAATATCCTTCGATCCGAGTCATTGAAAAACCCGAAGATATTGTTTCGTGTTTTAGCGATATAGACATTTGTGTAAATAACCTATGGATCGCATTGGATACAATTACTCAAATTAAAGATTCATTTCCAGAACTAAATATTATTTCTGTGTGTCACTCTTTAATTCGCATGGAAAATATTACGAATATGGGTTCTTGTTATACAAATAACTTTAATCAACAGGAAATTACGTTTCAGAATTCTGACTATGTTGTGTTGATTAGTAAAGCAGAAGAGAATTATTATAATCAATTCGGATATAATCTATTTGATACCAAAACAAGGGTCATTTACAATAGTTACTCACCGAAATATGACCACCAAGAAAATAAAAGCAATTACGATTCAAATACCCTTGGATATATTGGACGCCATGTTCCACGAAAAAGACCTGAAATCCCTATCCTTGCCGTTAGTAATAGGGAAAATGTAAAAGTTATTAATATGGGTGTTGATTATGATAAATATGATAATGAATATTGGAGGAAGCTCCAAAAGGAATATGAAAACAATTTGGTTGTTATCCCCTTTTCAACTGATGAAAATGTAAAAGAATCTTATTGGAAAGATATTGGAGTGAATTGTATTACAGGTATCTATGAACCTTTCGGATATACGATTTGTGAAACGATTGATCGGAGAGTCCCTGTAATTGTTTCCGATATTGATGGACCCAAAGAAATCATTGAAGAAGTGAAAGATTCTATTGTTACCTATGAAGTTGATGTGGATAATTACCAAAACGATATTCATAATTTCTCTGTGGCTCTCGATAAAATGTTGAAGATAACTCCTGAACAAAGAAAGTTCAATTGTGAAAATGCTCGTAAGTGTCTTGATAAACTAAGACCCGAGGTCATCAAAGAAGATTGGAAACAACTTATCCATGAGATTATCTATTAATTAAGAAATTAACAACTATTTTTTTTAAAATTTTATTTTACGGAAAAATTAAAAATAAAATACTTAAAATATCATCGTTAATATAATGTATACTATGCGAGTTCAAAAACGGAATGGAGATCTTCAAGAAGTTTCTTTTGATAAAATCCTTAGCCGTATCCGTTCATTATGTATTAATGACGAATTCAAAACACAATTAAATATTGATCCTACTATTATTGCTCAAAAAGTTTGTTCAGAAATATATGATAAAGTGAAGACTAGTAAATTAGATGAATTATCCTCAGAAATAGCTATTTCTATGTATTCTAAAAATCCAGAATATGGACTACTCGCAAGCCGAATAGTTGTGTCGAACCATCATAAAAGTACATCTTCTTCCTTTTCGGAAGTTATTCAACAATTATATGATCACGATATTATTCAAGAATATTTAAATGACCTGGTTCAGAGAAACTCAGAATTAATTAATCAACAAATAGATCTCCTGAAAGATTACGATATTGACTTTTTTGGTCTAAAAACACTTCAAAAAAGTTATCTTTTAAGAATAAATGATACGATTGTTGAAACTCCCCAATATCTATTTATGCGCGTTGCCCTATGTATTCATAGAGACAATCTTGATAAAGCGTTTGAAACATACAATCATATAGCAAATAAAGATTTTATCCATGCAACCCCAACATTATTTAATGCTGGAACGAAAAGAGAACAACTCGCTTCTTGTTTTTTACTCGCCATGAAAGAAGATTCTGTCAATGGTATTTATGATACATTAAAAAATTGTGCTTTAATTTCGAAATATTCGGGTGGAATTGGTCTTCATATCCATAATATAAGATCAAATAATTCATTCATTAAAGGGACAAATGGTTATTCAAATGGTATTGTTCCTATGTTACGCAATTTCAACGATACAGCCCGTTACATAGACCAAGGTGGGGGAAAGAGAAATGGATCTTTCGCTATTTATTTGGAACCGTGGCATGCTGATATCTTTGATTTCTTAGAATTAAAGAAAAATCATGGAAATGAATTAGAAAGAGCAAGGGATTTATTTTATGGTTTATGGATCCCGGATCTATTCATGAAACGAGTGCAAGAGGGTGGAAAGTGGAATTTATTTTGTCCTGATGAATGTCCTGGATTATCTGATATATACGGAAAAGAGTTTGATGAATTATATTCAAAATATGAAGAAGAAGGGAAAACCAGAAGAACAATTGATGCACAGGAACTTTGGTTTGCGATTTTAACTTCACAAATCGAAACAGGGACTCCCTATTTACTCTATAAAGATGCGTGCAATGAAAAATCCAATCAAAATAATCTAGGAACCATTAAATCATCGAATCTCTGTACTGAAATCATTGAATATTCAGATAAGGACGAAACTGCTGTATGCAATTTAGCTTCAATCTCATTACCTAGCTGTCTACGTTCTAAGGATACAAAAGACCTAGAACTTACAATTTATACTAAATCAGGGTGTTGTTATTGTACTTATGCAAAAAAATTGTGTGAATCAAAAGGTATTCGCTATGTTGAAAAAGATTATCAAACTATTACTCTGAGTTCAGAATCACCTCATGGAGTAACATTCCCTAAGATTTATAGAGATCAAAATAAGTTTATTGGTGGATATACAGAATTAGTTCAGTATCTGAAACCCGAATATGATTATCAAAAATTAAAAAAGTTAGCGAAAGTGTTAACATACAATTTAAATAAGATTATTGACTACAATTTCTATCCAATTGAAGAAACAAAACGATCTAATTTAAGACATCGTCCTATTGGATTAGGTGTTCAAGGATTAGCAAATGTTTTTTATGAAATGAAAACAGCCTTCGGTTCGGAGGAATCAAAAGATATAAATAATAAAATCTTTGAAAGTATCTATTATGGATCATTAGAAGCATCTATGGAAATTGCGAGAGATCGTGAAAATGATATGTTAACTCTTAAAACAGGACTCAATCAAAATCACCCCCATAGTAAAGAATTCGTGTCAGATGATGTTTTGAAAGGACTATATGATAAACTTCGTCCAATTGATAGAGAGTTTGACAGGGATACCTATCTTGGAACTTATTCCTCTTATATAAACTCGCCTCTCTATCACGGAAAACTCCAACATGACCTCTGGGGAAAGGTAATTGATAATTCTATGCATGATTGGGACCATTTACGTTCGGAAATAAAAAAATATGGTGTCCGTAATAGCCTCTTAGTTGCCCCAATGCCCACAGCATCAACTTCACAAATCTTGGGTAATTTTGAATGCATTGAACCGGTTCTCTCAAATATATATTCACGTAGGGTATTAGCAGGTGAGTTTATGGTTATCAATGAATACTTAGTAAAGGACCTACTCGAACTTGGATTATGGAATGATGAACTCAAAGATAAAATGGTTCAGAATGACGGTTCTGTACAAGGAATTCAAGAAATCCCTTCATTCATTCAATCGAGGTATAAAACAGCTTGGGAAATCAAACAAAAAGATGTAATTACTATGGCTGCCGATAGAGGTAAGTTCATTTGTCAATCTCAGAGTTTGAACTTATTTGTTGAATCTCCTACTTTTAAATTATTATCATCCATGCATTTTTACGGATGGAAGCAAGGATTAAAAACAGGGATGTATTATTTGAGAACAAGGCCAAGTTCAAAAGCCCTCCAATTTACAATTGAACCTGAAAAACCATGTGAATCATGTTCAGCATAGCGAACTTATTTCTTAACAATATTATCAATTTCATTGAAAATATCAATCTTATTTTCAACCAATTCAATGTGTATCTCTTCCTTTTTCTTTGGAACTTGAACAATGGGCTTCGTTTTTACTTCATTTATCTTTTTCGCTAAAAACATCTTATTTACGTTCGATTGAACTTGAATAAATATTTTAGTATCACTCCTAATTGGTATGTTCATATTTATAGTATGGGTTAAGTAACCGATTGCATGAAATACCAATGGTAAACGTGTATTCCTTTTTCCAGGTGAATAATTCATTTTATATAAAGAATACAATGATTCAATCTGTTTTTTGATAGTATTGTTTCTTCTTGTCTTTAATTCTTCAAAGATGACTTCCCATATGATCCATATGAAATTCGCACAATGCTTCGGATTTATTCCATCAACATTTCTCCCTGATATATTCCATGAAGTATTCTTCTTCTTATGTAATGCTTCCCACTTTGTTAACCAAATGATCCAATAACAACATCTTTCATATCCAAATTGTTTATTCTTACATAATGTAAAGATTTCATTAATTATGATCCTTAATTCATCTGGATCATTAAAATGAATTATATAACTTGGTAATATGTTCATCTTCGAAAGTAACCTTTTCTGAATATTTTCATATTTAAAATCCTCTTTTTCATCTATTTTTGAATATTTATCATATCGTTTCGTTTTGGATGATGTCGCCAATGTACTGATAACATCAAAAAATAAATTGCGCACCATTTGACTATTCCTTAATAATAAAATGGAATCTTTTGATTTATTATCTAATCGTCTGACCTGATTCATTAATATATTGTTCTTCATTAACATATACTGAGGCAATCGCGGATTGTTGATATGAACTACTTTTGAAGAAAATACAACCAATTTATCCCAAAGTAACATTGAATGACCTGAAACAATACATTCAGTCGCCCAATGACAAGCTTGTTCTATTTTTTTCATCTCAATTGATTTAAATACAGCTTGAATAACATCTGACTTCTTAAAACCAGAAAATGTTTTTGTTTTCATATCCACAGGAATACGACTATCTATAATCTGATATTGTTCGTTCATATAATATTCTATTTTTAAAATAAGTTTAAATATAGTTTTAAAATTATTAATTTATTATAAAATGGATAAGAAAAAGAATGATGCCGCGAAAAAGAATGATGCCTCGAAAAAGAATGATGCCGCGAAAAAGAATGATGCCTCGAAAAAGAATGATGCCTCGAAAAAGATAAAAAAAATGGTTCAACAACAAAAAAAAGAACAACCTGAAAATGAAACTAAAAATATAAGAGTTGCTATTGATTTACAGTTCCTTGAATCTCTCAATAATCTCTTATTAAGAGCTAACTCGCGAATTAGTTGGGAACCACAAGAATTAATTCCCGCCGGTATGATTCTTAGAGATCTAAATGAAATAATTAATTATTATAAACAGAACAAACAAACACAAGACAAGGACCAATGAATTATTCACCTGTGCTCCCTAAACCACCAACACCTCGGGTCGTTTCTGAAAGCTGATTCACAACCGAAATACTAATCGGTCCTAAGTTTGGACTGCAAATCTGAACTAACCTTGTTCCAGCCAATACAGTATGTTCTTCCTCGGAAATATTATCAACAATTGCAATAATATTTCCACGATATCCAGCATCAATAATTCCAACAGAGTTTGCCAGACGTAATGGAGTTTTAGCTCCCATTGATGACCTTGGATATAGATAATATGAAATATTTCCGAGTCCAACAGGTTCCCTGTCATCTCTCCCAAATGCCTCACAGGATATCATCATATTTATCTTGAAACCAATCGCCTTTCCTGGAACTTTAACCTCCTCAGGAACAAACAGGTCTAATCCACTATCTCCTTCATGAAATTCAGTGTGATTTTCATAATAAGCCTTTACCGAATTATTCTCTGGTTTAATTTTTAAATGCATCTTTTCTTATTCTTGTAAAATATCTTTATATAATGTTTCAAATTTATTATTTATCCGTTTCAAGATTGAGTTATTCCTTTAAACTCATTCCGTCATATGATAAACTAATTTGAATAAATAGTCACTTGATCGGTTATTGCTTGATTCAACCACCACCTTGTTGAACCTTCGGACCTCAACCGCCTTGTTGAACCTTCGGACCTCAACCTCCTTGTTGAACCTTCGGACCTCAACCACCTGTCTGAATTAATTGATCAATATTATCCACAATAAAATTAACATTGGACGATTCACCATGTTTCTTCATTAAAGGAACAATTGAATCAGTAACATCTATTAATTCCGTGTAGGTATCTATATCACACTCCTTCCAATTATCCAATGATGAAATATCACTCAGATAATACTTATTATCCCCATAGGATACATAACGGTTCTGAATACGAAGATTTGTTTTTTTCATTATACTATTATAGTTATATTATTTTATAGTTATATTATTTTATAGTTATATTATTTGATAGTTATATTCAGAATATTTTATATTGTATAAATATAATATACTATGGCTGGAAATCACGGAGACGGAGAAGAAAGGAACTTGTATGGAAAACTTATTGTAGCTGCCCCAATTATTCAATATTTCTTAATATTCTTTATAATGTACGCTCTTTCAACCATACTGAGTGAAACATTTGGACCTATGGGAAATACATTCTTTTGTGCTGATCTGAGTGATAACAAATACTTTACAGGTAACACTATAATGACAATCTATTTAATCGCCTGTTACACAACTATTATTGGTATGAGAGAATGGATATCAAATACACAGATTATAGGATCACGTGGAGATCAAAGAATCGAAGGATTCTCTGATTTTGTTCCATATTTAGTCATTACTATCGCTACATTTACATATGCAGGAGCTTATATAAGACAAAAGTTTTCAAACAAACCTCAAGGAGGTGGAAGTGGTCTTGATTGGATTGACTCAAAAATTAAAGGAACAAATTATGGGGTAACTTCTTTGTATATAGGTATTTTGTTAATCTTAGTTAATTTCTTTAGTAATGTTTACATGTATTTAAAAAATAAAAAAGATATGCGGAGAAATAAAATTGCAAGAGCGATCTATTATGCTCAGATGACTAATATGGTTATTGGTGCTATTTCATTAGTTTTTGTCTTGGGATTTGGTTGTGAATTTTATATGCGAAGTGACGGAGTTGATAAGTTTATATCAGTTAGTAAATTAATCATTGTTGCTTTTCTAATCGTCTTTGGTGTTCGCCTTATTAATAAGTTAACAAACACCGGCCATGGACCCGAAAATTGGTTCGGTCATTCAATTACTGAGGAAAATGTTGAAGCGAGTACTATGTAATTATTTAAAGGATATTTAGAATATCTACTTAATATGAGTTTTGTCGATTGTTCAAAGGTAGATGTTCTAAAAACAGAAAAGAAAGGTATGGGTGCCTTCGCAAATCAAGCAATACAAAAAGACACTCTAATTGAAAAAGGAGTTATGCGAAGAATCCTGTGTGAAGGAAATAAAAATCCATATCTATTTACATGGAGTGAAAACAGAGATGTCTGGGCATTTGCATCCGGATGCGCAACATTCTACAATACCAGTATCCAACCAAATTGCAAAGTAGTCCGGGATTTTGAAAATGATATCTTTGAAATATATGCATTATCCGATATTCAAAAAGGGGAAGAATTAACCCATAAGTATAAGAGTTTAGAATGGAGGGAATGTTTCAAAGAACTCCATAATGAAATACAATAAATTTGATATTTAAATACTTATAAATTAAATACTTATAAATTAATTAACTACTAAGAATAATGAAGATAGCCATTTACGGTCCAATGTGTTCAGGAAAAACAACTCTTTCGAAACTTATTCAAGAATACAATTCAAGTTATACAGTTTTCTCATTTGGACAAAAGGTAAAGGATCTTGCTGTTGAACTATTCTCAATGGAAGGTAAAAACCGTAGTCTTCTGATCAATATTGCAGGAAAATTAAGAGAAATTGATCCGGATGTTTGGGTCAACTATGTGATGAATCAAGTCAAAGATAAACAATATTGTATTATTGATGACCTACGATATCAAAATGAATTAGATGCCCTCAATGGATGGACGATCATACGACTAATAACACCCGAACATATACGTATCAAGCGTATTAAGGAGTTGTATCCCGAAAATTATGAAGATCATATCAGAAATATGGACCATATCTCAGAAACAAATCAACTCCGTTTCCCCAAAGGAACCATTGAAATTGATGGTTCCAATTCAATAGACGTAATCCGAGAAACCCTTCAACCACTCATTCACAAAATTTGATTTGATTTCAAGAAAAATATCAAACAATTTCAAAAATGCCTCTCCATAGAAAGAAGAGGGAACGCGTAGAGAATAACTTCCTTCAAAATAATCCAAATTACCATCTTGAATACTCTATTCTTCGAAAGGAAGCGACATTCTGGAATAATTCCGCTCAATATTGGATGGGACAAGAAGCTACTCGAAGAGCCGAATGTCTCCTCCGTGGGGATGTAGATGGGTACAAGACAGTGAAACACAGTCAAGACCTTTATTACCCCCACGCTTTCTAAGAATTATCAGTTAAATATCTTTTTTTATTTTCTTCATTTATTGTAAATGCAGGATTTTGTTCATTGGTTATTTGAGAAAACAAACTCTTCTGATAATCAAACACAAAAGGATCTCCTTGATCTTCTGTTTTATGAAATGATTCACACTATCCAAGCTATGGAAGATGTCTCTATTAATCATGAACTTACAGAAATTCAACATTTATTCTATGTGTTTTCCTATCATAAGGATTTAATTCAATTTAAAGAAATGGATTTGTATTTCGATTTAAAGTACAATGATAGTATCGTTAATCTATTCATGCGATTTCAAGACATCTCACGGAGTTTCGGATCACTTCTCTTTCAAACAAGAGATGACAACGCTTATCATTTACTTACTTTTATAAATCATATCGTTGAAATACATGAATATGACGAAGAAGATGATTCCATTATTTTTCAAAATGATGAAGAGATGTATTAAAATATTGATTATAATAAATGCCTGGACTAAATACATTCCTCCAAATTGCTGGTGCTCTCCCATTCTCCTCCTTCTTAAAAGGAGGGTCCTCCACATTACCTCTTCCAACATTGAGTTCAGAAACTACATCAACAAAGAGAAGAAGACCAGAAACAAGAAGAAGACCCGTTCAAACAAGAAGAAGAGCTGGAACAAGACAAAGACCCGTTCAAACAAGAAGAAGAGCTGAAACAAGAC
>CETY01189933.1_pt1 | contig 11130 bp, 14 predicted proteins | sample 361551 | NCBI WGS metagenome assembly CETY01 (sample SAMEA2623135, study PRJEB7988) | marine metagenome | biome: marine biome (ENVO:00000447); feature: deep chlorophyll maximum layer (ENVO:xxxxxxxx); material: "saline water (ENVO:00002010), including plankton (ENVO:xxxxxxxx)" | depth 45 m | reverse complement strand
TGGTGTTCAATTTACAATTGCAACTACAATGTCTGATTCAATGTCTTTTGCAGCTCCAATAGGTATTGAATCTATGTTTGATTGCTTTACAGCTAATTACAATGATATTAATGGACAGTTTTTAGGCATAATATTTAGTTTAGAAGGATGTTCTTTTGAACCTGGAGAAAATCATATTGCTAATATAGAATATTATGTTTCTCCTAATGCATTAAGCGAAACACAAATAGAATTATATTTCACACAAACAATTGTATCAGATTCAACAGGCAATGAAATTCCTTCTGTTGGTCTTGATTCTATAATATCACTTGGATCAATTGGAGATGCAAATGGAGATGGTGAAGTTAATGTGTTGGATGCAGTTGTTATGGTTAATTTTGCATTATACTTAAGTGAGCCAACTGATTCAGAATTTTGGGCATCTGATATAAATCAAGATGGATCAATTAATGTGCTAGATATTGTTTCTTTAGTGAGTTTGATTTTAGACTAGATATTTAATATTATTACTTGCTATCATGTATAACTTTTTTAAAGTTTTCTTTACTGTATCCAAAATCAGTTTCTAGTTTAGAGAGTATTTTTTTATAAATTGAATCTTCTAAAGAGGTTGTTCTTGACATAATCCAACCATAGTCATTATTTGGATACCCTACTACCATATAATTATAATCTTCATCTAGGATAATAACTTCATATGGTGCTTTGAAAAATGGAACCCAAGGTTTTATAAATTGAATTTCCCATATTGCAGGATTTTCCAACACTGTAGCTCTCTGTTTTATTGTTCTAGTTTTGCCTTTTTTGATAGCTTGGTAAAAGATATCAACAGTTCCATCTTTATTAAGAGTGTATTCATCATAAGAGTTTGAGGCATCTTCTTCTATCCAATTAGGGATTAAAGATATTACATACCATCTGCCCATAAATTTTTCTAAATTTAAATTATCAACAACCTCATGAGAGAATGAAGTAGATAGTATTAATAAAAATAATATTATAATTTTATTATTCATTGTTATCTTTATTTTAAAAAATATATTTTATATAATACGTGTCTTATAAAAATAGGGAATACTAATAAAGGATAAATTAAATAGCCTATTAATTTGTTTGTATGGTTAAAATTTAATTTATCTATTATCAGGCTACCATTTTTATGTTCCTCAACGATATGTTCGTGATGCCAAGAACAAATTCCTAAAGGTAATGTTATGCCCTGATCAACAAAAGATAATTTATTTTTACTTTTTTTATAATTTGAATGCTCTACTTCAAATTTTCTCCAACCAAAAAGCCATAATTTAAAAGCTGCCTTTTTTTTATTTTCTATTCCATCCCAGTTAATTATTTTGATTGGTTGTAAAAGCATTAAAAATTTCACAAATTTTATATCATGAAAAGCTTTTATAACTGTATTAGATGTATTTTTCTTTATTAAAACTTTTTGATTGTATTCCATTTTTATACAAACCTTGATTTTTCACTTTCAATTAATTCATTTGGAAAAGGTAAAAAATAACTTTGTTTTTCCAAGTATTCATTTCCAAATCTATTGACCCAAGAGTTTAAAATACTATTCACAGTAGATGAAGGAATTTTTTTATCTTTATAAAGTTCTATTATGTTTAGAAAATGCTGTTTTTCTTTTTTTGTTAAGAATTTTTTAAAGTATCCCATTACATGCATTTGTGTATTGATATTGTTTGAAATTCTTGGATTCTTTGATAATAATTGTAATAACTTTTTAAAATACTGTTCTTTTATTATGTTGAATTTTTCATTTTTTTTATTAGCTGCAATATTACCCATTTTTGTCATCATTATTTGATTGTATGACATAAATAAATATTTATGTTTAGCATGAAATTTATATAAAGAGTTAAAATCTTTTACATTTTTGAAATCTGATGTAGTGAAAATAGATGTATAAAAATTTTCTCTAATAAATATGTTGTTTAATCTTTTCTCTTCTTCTATTGGGTAATTCGGGAAGCTATTTAGTACTTGAGTTGCAAAGAAGCCACTACTTTTTTTTATTGCAGGTGAATTTTTTTTATTAGGATATATTTTTGCAGAATAAACTCCACATGAAGGAGAGTCAGTTTTAAGTATAAATCCATCTACATCTTTAATTTTACCTAAAAAAATCTTTGAAAAGCTATCCATTTCTTTACTAAAGTCCTTGCCTGTTTCGGGTTGATAGAGAAGTCGCTCTTCACTATTTTCTATTATTCTGATAGTATCTCTAGGAGTGCCCATACCTATTTCAACTTCTGGGCATATGGGGATGAAATCAATGAATTTTTTTAGCTTTTTAATATGAGTATTATTTATTAGTTGTCCATCATATCTGCAAGCTGCAAATTCTAGACATTTACTAACAACTACTTTAGGTCTAATGAATTTAATTTTTTTAATATTCATGCTATTAATTTAAAATTATTAATCTATATTTTGAATTTATTATAGTTTTAACTGTTAAAATTTGAATATAAAATTAAAAAAGTAATTAAAACCATACTTACTGAAGCTATATATTGTCTGAAATTACTTTTAAATCTAATATGTGTATAAACTGCTCCTAGCATTAATATTAGCATTCCAATTGATCCCATATAAACTATATTTGTATTTGTTGAATGAAGCATGACGCAAAATGAAATTTTTAATATTCCAACCAAATCTCTAAACCATGAAGGGTAATTATAGTGTCTAAATTCTTTTTTAATATTTTCATACCTTGCAACCCAAACAAAAACAATTGCAGTTGTTGCGATGATTTTAATTGCTGAAATTAATTCGTTAAACTCTATCATATTTTCTCCTATGTTTATTAGTATTTAATTAATTCTATAAAATTGCTATCTATATCATTGATATATTTTGATATAGATCCATCTCTGTGAACTGTTGCACCGTTTTTCAAAGTAATATTTTCATTTAAAATTGCAAAATGAGGTGGATGCTGTTTTTTATTTACTAAGGCAATATTAATATTATTAAATTTAATTAACGCCCATGTATCATCTGAGTAAATCACTTTACAATTAAATTTTGCAATATACCACATAAGTGATTTTTCTATGTTACTTACTTGTATAGCTATATGATCTACTGTATCTAAAATATTCATGATTAAACTTAATTGCTATGTTTTTTGAGATATTCTATTACAGCTAATTCTTTATATTTTGCTTCAATCATTATATCTATATTGTTACCATATGTGTCGATTTTTTGAAAAACATAATCAGAATGTGCCTGAGGTCTAATTGAGATATCATTTTTTTCTTCACTTCTAGATTCAGAATAATGTACAACTGGTTTTATATTTCCCCATGTTGAAATGGCTATTTCAAGCGCTTCTTTTTCGCTAAGATTTCCATTGCAAAACCTATGATGATGGTAATCGAAAACAATCGGTATCTTTATTTTTTCATATACATCTGTATATAAATCTGTAACGCTATAAAGTGTTGCTCTGTCATCATTCTCAACTGTTAGTCTTTTTTTTACTGATATGGGAAGTCGTTCAAAATTTTCACAAAATCTTTTCATGGCATCTTTCTTATTATTATATGCACCGCCAATGTGAATATTAATTTTATTAAAGGCAGTTTGATTAAGGTTCATTAAGTCAAATGTTTCTCCTTGAATAGACAAATCTTTAATGCAATTAGTAACTACTTTTTCATTACGAGATGTTAGCACATTAAATGGACCAGGATGAGATGTTATGCGCATGTTATTTTTTTTAATATAAAGACCAATTTCCTTTAAAATGTTCTTTATATTATTGTAATCAGGTAATTCTTTAAGTTCGTATTCACTAGCCCATGGAAATAGATTGGATGTTACTCTAAAAAAATTGAAATTATTTTTTTTATTCCACTTAATAATAGTAAAAAGATCTTTGCAATTTTTCAACGATAATTCAGAAGCATAGGGCAAACCTTTAGCCAAGAAAGTTTTTTTAACCATAGACCTATTAGTTGATATTGGTTTTAAAGAATGATTTCCATGTAGTTTAGGATAGTATAGCTGCATGTTTACACATGCATAACCATAGTTTATGTTTTTGTAAATCATTTTAGATTACTACTGATAAATTTTTCTAATTTATTTAAGTCTAGGTTAATGATAAATTCTGGTTTTTTTTCACATAAATCATATAGGCTAGATTCGTTTGATATATGTTTTAATAAATTTAATTGATTGTTTATATTGTTCATTTCTTATCCTTAGGTTAATTTTTCAAGTTAGATAGCCCCCCATCAACAAAAAAAGTTTGACCGCTAATCCAATCAGATTTTTTATCAATAAGTGCTTTTACTATAGGGATAAAATTCTCAGGTCTTCCGATTTTATTTAATCCATGTAGTTTTTTCGAATATTCTAATGATGTAACATTGTTAGTGATTTTACTTGTAAGTGGTGTCTCAACTAGCCCAGGAGCTATTACATTTACTCTTATATTGTAATTAGAGTAAGTGCTAGCTGCGGAAAGAGCTATGGAAGAAACTGCAGCTTTTGCTGCAGAAATTGACTCATGATTTCTAAGTCCAACCTTAGAAGCAGCGCTTGAAAAGAATATCACACTTCCACCATTTTGCTTTAAAAATTTAAAACCGTGTTTTAGAATACTGAAACAACTAAAAACATTGGTTTTAAAAACATTTTCAAGCTCTGCTTCTTTAGTTACATGAGGAGGTTTTAACAATAGTGATCCAATGCAATTGATAATACAATCGATGTCGCCAAGGTAACTTTTAGCATTGTTTAAAAACAATTCCATTGATTCAAAGTTTGTATAAGAAAATTTTTCACCACTTACATTGTAGTTTTTTAAATCGCTTAATATATTAGTAAGTTTATCATCATTTGTAGATGATATATATAACTTGTGGTTTTTTGATAGCTCATGAGTTAAGCAGCTTCCAATTCCTCCAGATCCACCTAATATAATTATATTCATATTTTCTCCATATTACAATCGGAGGAAACAGGTGTTCTATTTATGATTGACATTATTTTAACCACGAGAGAAAACGACATTATAGCAAACAGAACACCTGTTTTTATTTTGGAAGAGATTTTAAAAAATTTAATATCTAAGTATTTTAACATAATTTTTTTTCCTAACTTTAATTGCACGATTTGCACGATATATATTAAGACATTTTAATTAGGGATGCAAATAAAATCGTGTATTTCGTGCATTTTTTTTTGTAAATTATATAGTTGTTAGAAGGTAAATATGAGGTTATATATGAGCAGTAAAGGTTTAAATACAAAACAAGTCGGAGATTTATTTGGTGTTAATGAATCAACTGTTAGGCGTTGGGCTCTTTCAGGAAAAATTAAGTGCAACTCTTCAGCTGGTGGACATAGAAAATTTTCTTTTAAAAATATAATTTCTTTTTCTAAAAGTAATAAAGTTAAAATTAATTCTGAAGTTCTAGAAGATTCATTAAATAGCGAACAGAGTATAGAAAATATTTTAGTTTTTTCTTTGGCTCTCAAATCTGAATCTATAGAATCAATATTAGTAAAATTATATTTAAGCGGTGTTACTTTATCTAAGATTATGGATGATTATATTGAGCCAGTCTTAGTGAAAATTCAAAAAAAATTAGATGATGAGAAAATTTCTGTAGCTGAAGAACACATAGCTAGAAAAATTGTATCTAAGTCGTTGAACAGTTTCAAGAATTCTATAACTAGTTATAATGCAAATAATAATAAAAATGTTTTATGTCTTAATCTTGAAAATGATATACCCGATCTTCCTATTGATATGATCCAAATTTTACTAGAGAGCATTAATTTTAGTGTTGATAATTGTGGTTCTCATACCTCTGTAGTTGATTTGAAAAAATTATTAGATAATAAAAAGTATGATGCTATTTTTATATATATGTGTGATAGACAATGTTGCACTTCTACAGTTAAAGATAATATTGATAAAACAAATATGGATTTATATGAAATAAGCATGCTAGCGAAAAAATATAATATCAAATTATTTTTAGGTGGGCCATCTTTTAAAAGTATCAAATCAGATACTTTAAAATGTTTTAATACTTTTACTAAATATTCAGAGTCTTTATTGATAAATAATTTCTTAGATTAATGAAATTTAGTATTTTAAGAATGATTGTATTAATGCTCATGTCCCTTTTTGCTACTTTTTTACTTATTATTGGAGCAATTTATATAAGCAGTTTTTTTATTAATTAGAAAATTCAACTTTACTTTTTATTGTTTTAATTAAGCCGCTGAAAATTATTTTGTGTATTGGATATAATAAATACCAATAAAATAAACCAAATAATCCAGTTGGCATAAAATATGCTTTTTGTATTAAAGTGCATTTTTTTTCATCTTCTAAAATCTCATATTCAAGCCAGGCTTTTCCAGGCAGTTTCATTTCAGCTTTTAATCTAACTAATTGATTGTTAATTATTTTTTCTACACGCCAAAAATCTAAGGCATCCCCTTGTTTTAATTCTGATAAATGCCTACGGCCTCTTCTTAGACCAACTCCGCCTACTAATAAATCAATATAGCCTCTTATAACCCAAAGGAAATTAGCATACAGCCAACCTTTTTTACCCCCAATAGATGATATAAAATTAAAAATATCTTCTTTTGTTTTTTTGATTTTGATTGTTCTAGTTTCTATAATCATACCTTCTTTTAAGTATGAACTTACATTTGAATCATTGCCTTTGCTAGAGCTTAGCGAATCTGACCAAGAGGTTTCAATAGATTGATTGTTAGAGTTTTCAATTGCCTTTTTTACAGCCTTCTCATAAGATAAAAGTTTAATATCTGGAAAAAACTGCATTGCTAAATTATTTTTAACTATGCTTTCATTTTTCAATCCCTCTATTAGTGGTTTTGTAATATTAGCAGATAAAGGTGTCGTCCAATGAACCCAATACGATGATAGTTTAGGTGTTAAAAGTGGGATGGATATTAATAACCTTTTTAGTTTTCTAACTTTTGCATATACTTTTATCATATCGCCATATGTTAAAATATTTTTTCCTCCAATATCAATTATAGTATGGCCTGATTTTTCAAGTTCAATTGATTGAGATAAATAATCCATAATATTTGCAATCGCAATTGGTTGAGTTTTTGTGTACAGCCATTTAGGGCATAGCATTACAGGCAATCTTTCTGTTAAATTACGTATCATTTCAAAAGACAAGCTTCCTGAACCAACTATTACATTTGCTCTAAATTCAATCACATCAATACTGTGTTTAGATAATTCTATTCCTGTTTCATGCCTTGATCTTAAATGTTTTGATAGTTTTTTTTCATCTTCTGCTAATCCACCTAAATATATGATTTTTTTAATTTTATTTTTATTTGCGATACTTGCAAAATTATTTGCTGCAATTAGATCAGTCTTTTCAAAGTTTATACTATTTTGCATGCTATGTATTAGATAGAATGCTATATCTATATTCTTAAATAGATTTTGAATAGATTTTTTATCAAGTACATCACCTGTATAAATTTCTACTTTTTTATACCAACTTTTATTTTTTAATCTTTCAGGATTTCTTACAAGAACTCGAATAGTATATTTTTTTTTTAGTAGATTTGATATCAGTCTACCTCCAACATATCCAGTGGCACCAGTAACTAAAATTTTCCTTGTTTTATCTGAATCATGCATTGTTAGCTTGTAATAATCTATTTTTAAATAATAATCTAAATTAAAATATATTTTCAGGAAAGTTAAAGATACTCAGTCTATATGTTAATTAAAGAAACAATAAATATTGTTTCAACAAGGAGGAAACTATTCTGCTTAATTAACTATAACCTTTAACTTTCCTATATATTCAATAAAAATTATAATTTCTTTTTATTTTTCTTTATCTATTTAATGTAACAGATTGTTTTTAATTTTTTATTGTTAGAATGTTTGAAAATTTTTACCTAAAATTGATTGTTTTATATTGCATATCTAAGGAATAATATGAGCATAATATTTATTTTAATTAATATGTCTATTTTATTTAGTTTAAATGAAGTTTGTTATGAAGTAGAATCTAACCCAAATCAAGGACAGCCAGGCTTTTCTTATTTCACTAAGTATGTTAATGTTTTAGATTGTTTTGAAATTTATGCTCCATCAAATATATCTGATGAAAAAGTTTTACATGCCGCAGCAATTGCTGCTGAATTATTAGATAATGATGAAGATGGAATTGTAGATGATCCTGAACTTAAGGAAGAGCTTATTTTAAATGGTGCTTTAATGCCAATTTTTGCATCTGAGTTTTCACAAGCTGCAAATAATTTCTTTAATAATTATGATGGAGAAGGAGCTTCAGCTATTTTATTTAATAATGAAATAGATCCATCTAATCCAGGATACTGGGGAGATGATGCAAGTGTTGAAGAGATTATTCATACAATCAATCATGTTGGTCATGTGAATATATATCCAGAAGCTTTTAGTATTCAACCTAATTCATCTATAATGTCAGATGCAATGGATATAGCTAGAGGAGGCCAGTTTATCAATGTCCCCAATAATTATCCTGATGAATCATGGTATCATTATGATGATTGGACATGTGACTATGAGTGTATGGCAATTGAGTATATGTATTGGTCAATAGTATCTTATATGGGCATTTTAAATGACCCTCAAATATGTAGTGGTATTGATAATGAATGGGAATTGTGTACCCCCGAATTATTTCAAAGTGTAGATACTTTAATGTATAGTTTAATTATTAACCCTAATTATAAAATTCCTCATTTAGCTCCTGATGGAAATTATTGTCCTAATAATATTTTAATAGGTGATATAAATGAAGATGAGATTGTTAATATTTTAGATATTATTTATTCAATTAATATTATTTTAGGTAATTCAGATTTTAATCCATTATCTGATTTGAATTTTGATGATAATACAGATATTTTAGATATTGTTTTGCTTGTTAATATAATATTAGGAAGGAATTGAAATGATTTATGTAATTTTTTTTATATTTAGTGCATATGTTTTTTGCAATGATGAAAGAATAGAATTTGAAAGCGCTAATCCTTTTTCTTTTGAAGATATTATACTTTATTTAGAAGATCAAGATATACAGAATGTTTATGGAATATTAAAATTCCCAGAAAAGCATAATAAAGAAAAATATCCATTGATAATAGGTGTGGCTGGAAGTTTAGGCTGGAAAGAACATCATCATGAGTTCTTGCAAATGTATAGAGATATGGGTATTGCAACTTTTCAATTACAAAGTTTTGAAAGTAGAGGGATAGAATCTACTGTTGGTAGCCAAACTGAAGTGACAATTGCAGCTATAGTTTTGGATAGTTATAGAGCGTTAGATGAATTATCAAAAAATCCTAAAATAGATGCTGCTAAAGTTGGTATAACAGGATGGAGTCTAGGAGGTGGTGTAAGTCTTTTTGCTGGTTGGACACCTGTTATTGAGAGTATTCAACCAGAAAATAAATTTGCTGCTCATTTACCTTTTTATCCTCCATGTTTTGTGAAACCTTCTAAACTAGATTTTGTTGATTCACCTGTTCATATTTTAATTGGAGAGTTGGATGATTGGACTCCAGCAAATCCTTGTATGCAGTTAATTGATGATTTGCATAAAACAAGTAATAAATATGATAATATTAATATTACTGTTTATGATGGCGCTCATCACAGTTTTGATAGTAAATTACCAATTACTACTGTTCCAAATGGTTATTCTTTTAAAGATTGTATGTTTGATTTAAGCGATGAGGGCGTTCCTTTGATGAATAGAGTTAATATACCAATGCGTTCTCCAATATTACAAAAAATTGGTTTTTCATTTTGTGTTGAAAGAGGTACTACTGTTGGAGGTAATAAAAATGCAAGAGAAAAATCTTTTGAGTTTTCTAAATTATTTATGTCGAAATATCTTTTAGAAAAGTAATAAAATATTTAATATTATTTATCGTTAAAAAAAATAAAGGTTTATTTATATGAGTTTATTATTTAAGATTATGTTTTTATTTATGTTTTCAGAGATTCTTTATCCTGGAACTTTTTATATTTCAAAAAGTATTGATGAATTAAGTTCTAAACGAATAGATGCAGAAATGTTAGTGAATGAAACAAAAGGTCTAGATTTCAGCTCTCATACATTTGGTTATTATGATACTGTCTGGGAAAAAAGAAAAATAAAATATAATGTTAATCTTGGAGTAGAGTTTTTACACTGTAAGGAGTTAAGAGGAGATTTTAATTTTGTAACTTTTTATACTATGCTTAATTATAATTTTACTAAAAAAATTACATCAACTATTTACGCTGGTATAGATTTTTTTAATCATGATTTTATATTAAATAATGAAGAGATATATAAACCTGACGCAAAAGGTGGACCTATGTATGGGGTAGGTTGTACATATATAATAAACAAAAAAATTCCGATCTCATTTTCTTATAAAGTTTATACTTCTAGTATCGTTGATAATGATTTTTGGATTGATGAATCATATAAAAGAGCTGGTATTTCTGCTGGATATAAATTTTAGGATTTGAAATGTTTTTTCTAGTTTTTTTAATTAGCTTTATTTTCCCACATATAATAGATAGTATTCAAGTTGAATTAATTCAACCAGATGGAACAATTATAGATTGTTATGTTAGAGGAGATCAGTATTATCGAACTGTACATGATCAAGATGGATATTCTATAATTCAAAATAAAAGAGATGGATATTATTATTATGCTAATAATAATAATGGAGATATAGTTCCTTCCGAACATAAAGTTGGAGAAGTTAATCCTTCTGAATTTAGTATATCAAAAAATATAACAATAAGTAAAGAAGAATATTTAAATAAAAGAGATTTGTATTGGCAGAACATTAATAGGCGAGATGCTCCATCAATAGGAACGATAAATAATATTAATGTTTTTATAAGATTTCAAAATGAGTCAGAATTTCCTAATTCAAGAAATTTTTATGATTTACCTTTTAACAAAGAAGATGGACCCTCAATGGGACATTATTTTAATGAGGTTTCATATGATCTGTTAACAGTAAATACATTTCATTATCCGATAACAAATGATTTGTCTGTGA
>CETY01031601.1_pt1 | contig 11135 bp, 10 predicted proteins | sample 361551 | NCBI WGS metagenome assembly CETY01 (sample SAMEA2623135, study PRJEB7988) | marine metagenome | biome: marine biome (ENVO:00000447); feature: deep chlorophyll maximum layer (ENVO:xxxxxxxx); material: "saline water (ENVO:00002010), including plankton (ENVO:xxxxxxxx)" | depth 45 m | reverse complement strand
TCGATTGAAGATCTTGTGTTACATATACAAATGTACCACGAGGATATGTAACTGTACCAAGAGACTCTCCTCTCAATCCTGATGTAGTATTCTTAGGATAGGCCCACGGCAATGCCTCTTTAGGCACATCTTTACCATGAACTCCAAATATCTGTATCTTATATCTTATCAGATGAATTTTTTGCTCATCCCTACCACTATATTTTGTATCTTGTTCAGTTTTAACCGTGCTTATATCATCAGCAATCTGGGCCAGTTGTAATTTACTGTGACCCAGTTGCTCTTCTACTAATCTTCGTGCATATCTTTGTAATTGTGAATCCATTAGTTATTAATCATCGTATACTCTACATTCCAGAGAATCTGGATGATTATCACAATATACTTCTAGATGCTTATCCTCATGCCTTGTATGCCAATCATTGATCTTACCTTCATTATTGTTAACTTCATCCTCTGAGTGGGCATGGAAGGCATCGTTATGCATCTTTAGATCTTCTTCTGTATATTCGATCATACCATGATTGACGTGTTCTTTATGATCCTTAGGATCAATATACACTTCATGCTCTAAATCGTGATTGGGAGTGTTAGTTGTCATTTTAGTTCTCCGTGAGTACTTATTCATTATATCATGAAGGTTCAGATTTAACACCATAAGAATCTCTTACTAGATTTAATCCCGTAAAAGCCTTACTTCTGTCACCATAATGACATAAATCCGCTATCATATATATACCACTATCTCGGAACCTACTTCCTCTTACCGTTTTCTTTGTAGTGAGTTCCTCAAATTCGCAATAAACTAAATCACCAGCCTTCAAACTTAAATCTGCAGCAATGACAATCTCGATGGATATATTCATTTTTTGCCTATAACTTTGATGTGCTTGTTGAAAAATATTCTGAACTTCATAATTAGGTTGATCTGTTTTTTCAACTTGAGTTTCTATAGTCTCATGTCCCTTCACCGTTTGACCTACAGCAGCTCTTGTTCTTTGTACTGCTGTCATTTTTCCATCATACTCTGAGTTAAATTTAGGTAAATTTCTTCCTGCAAGAATTCCATTTCCCTTATCAGATGCAGTTAACTCATGAGGAATAAAAGTTTTGGTAACCTCATTAAAAACTTCAAGTCTACTTCCTCTAGATCCTGATTCAAAATCTGCTAAGGCATCAATACTACGATGACTTGCAGAGTATAAAATCTTAGCATCATAACCAACAGGAGTAGTAGGTTCTGCTTTTTTATTTTCAATAAATTTTTTAATTGGTTTACCAGTAGTATCAAATATTTTATCCAAGGATCTAAAATGAAACCTTTCAGATGTCTGCCAAAAAAGATATCCTGCAGTTTGTCCTAAAGAATTTTTACCTGCTGATGTTTGTAAATTAGGAATAGCAAGTTTTTGAAGATCTAAAAGCATCTCAAATGGATATCTCTCCTTTCCAAATTCATGATATTCATTAAGTGTTTCATCGACATGTGTATCACTCCATTTAACAGATTTTAAATCGTTTTTAAGAATTATTAATGCGATGTCAGATATCTTACCACTATACTGCATTTTACATCTGTTATCCAGCAAAGTATTATCAAATGCTTCCTTACTGACTGCAGTCATAGTATAGGTTTGATTCTGAAAGGATGATTTGGAATTTGTTACACTTGCCACTCTTAAATCTGCACCATCTTTATTTGCCAAACTAATTCTAGATCCATTCTTATCTTCTACTTGAAATAATACGTTTTCCGTTCCTTGACAATAACCACCCTCCAATAATCCTACAGCTGAATCTGAACCATCATCAGAAGCAACTGTGTTACCAGTATCCACTAGATATGCAGTGACTTCAACATAGGGAGAAAAAACACTCTCACGATACTCAAAACGTGGAGTACCTGCTCTCAAGTCAATGATTTTATCATCAACATTTGATTGAATTTCAAATATATTAAATTGTAAGGATTCTTCTACTGCCATCTATTTTTATTATACTTCTACTGGCTGTATATATGTAGTGGTATTATAAAGGACCATCATACCATCACTACCATAAGAAGGTTTGGTATCCAGTCCTTGTGACATGCTTTGAGTATTGTTGGAAATAATATCTTCAGAATTAACTTTTATTATACCATATTTGTCTAATTTTTCTTCTTGTGATAAGTTTATAAATTCACTATACTCATCAGTAGAAACTTCTTGATTATTAATATATGCTTTTCCTGTGTTCATATCAAATCTATTAGTCAGGGTTCTCTCCTCTTTCATTTCCTTATCTTCACCATCTTCTTTTTTAGGTTCCTTCTCTTTGAAAATAGCATCATAAATCGCACCAGCTAACATATCACCACCAGCACCACCTATAAAAGCACCAATGGCAGTTCCAACAAATGGGACAGGAATTAAAGTTCCTAACATTCCACCAAGCCAAGCACCTACACCAGCACCAATTGCCATGAATGCAGATTTTCCTAGTGGTTCTTTAAATACAAAATAATTTAAAGCAAAATCAATTAATGCACCAACAAAAGGAATTTTCTTTACAATAGGACTAATAATTTTCTTAGCAGACTTTAGTCCTTTCAATCCAGTCTTTAATCCAGTCTTTCCTAATTTTGTTGCTGTAGTAGATAAATTTTTTGCTGTTGTCTTTGCTGCAGTGCTTAATGTTTTGGTTGTTGATTTTACTGCAGGAGTTAATTTTGTTGCTGTAGTAGATAAATTTTTTGCTGTTGTCTTTGCTACATTTTTTGCCTTTTGTCCAACATCCATTACCCCTTGACCAACATTTTTCAGAGTCTGACCAGGTTTAAAATTTTTAAATAAAGATTTTGATTGTAATTTAGCAACGTTTTCTGCCTGATTTGGAAAAAGTCGATCTACTCCCATGTCAGCCAACATTCCAATAACACCACCTCTAAGATTTTTAAGGTTCTTAAGGTTTTTAAAATTTAATATGTTTTTACTAACATTCTTAAAGTTAGCAAATTTTCTTAGTCTTCCAAACTTTTTTACTCTCTTTAATTTGTCTGCCCTAAGATTTTTAATATTTTTCGCCCTTGCTCTTTTATCCCCACGTTTAGGATCAAAAAATCTTTTGTTTAAGTTTCTTCTTCTTTTTACTTGATTACTAAAACTTCTCTTGGGTTGCTTAATTTTAGGTTTTCTTCGGAATGGATTAAATAAACCAACTCTTGCTCCGATCAATGCTGCAATAAGACCACCATTAATTACCTGAGTGAATAACTTTCCAAACTTCTCAAATAATTCAGCTGCACCCTCTCCACCAATTGCTTTTATTGCTTTTTCTAATTCTTCTACTCCCTTATAAGATAAATCAATAAATCCAACCACAAAACCCATAGTTGCATTAAATAAACCCCCTATAAAATCAACTATAGGTTTTAATATACCAAAAATTTTCTTTAGTGCTGGCATCAATGTAAGTAATTTACCCACTATGAGTCCCATTACTAACCAAGAAAGGAAATTACCAATTCCCAATCCAAGATTAGGCATTTTCATTCCTTTAGATTCTTTAGGTTTTACTTTTGGTTTCTCAAGTTTTTCTTCTCTTTTTTCCCTCTTCTCTGTCTGTCTTGATTTTCTTTCCTCACCTCTTTCCTCTTTTTTGGCCGTATAACTATCCTTTAATATATCTTTTACTTGTATCAATTGTTTTCTAATAATAACTATATCCGACTCCCCCGAAGTATCACTTACTGGATCAAAATCTTTTTCAATAGGAACCAAATCCATACGAGGTTGAATTGCTAATGCTCCACCTCCTTTTTGTTTATCCTCCATTCCCATTATCTTTTTAACAGACACTCTTCTTTTATTTGTTTTCTTTTTTCTATTCAATAATTTATCCTTAGCAATCTTTTTTGCTCCAGACTTTAATAATGTTTTTCCTAGTATTCCTAACATATTCTTATGCTCCAATCAAATCTTCAATACCTAATGATGCTAAAACCATAGATCTTTGAGAGGATATTATAGGAATTCTGAATGAGGGAATATCTGATTGAGATTTAGTTGTTCCTCCCATTTGTTTTTTAGGAATAGTAGGTAAAGTAATTGTTTTATCTGTAGAATTTACAATAGGTGTTCCTACTTGTCGTGTGAACTGAGGACCGACTATTCCACCACTTTTAAAATATTGTACTGATCCACCTTCATTATATTCTTGAGTAATTGTTGGGACGTTAGTTCCCCCACCAGCTGCATTCATAGAAGCAAGAGTATTGACTCCAAACTTCTGAACTGCACCTTTACTCATCACAAACTCACCTGCAGTTAATCTGGCAGGAACTTTATCTACTCCACCAGGTCCAGATACAAAACCACCTTGTTTATAATTTTTAATTTTAGTAAGATTATTATAAGTATCAACTAATCCACCACCCTTAAAGTTTTGATTATCCGAATTTATTAAATTATTCTCTGATCCTCCTGTATCCCGTATCAAATCAACAATCACAGGGCCTCTAGTATTAACTTGACTATACCAATTACTATCGATAAGTTCATTTGCAGCAACATCATAATTACCCGAAGCAAACGCTTCCTTAAACTTAGGAAATCCATCTACCCATTCTGGACCCATATTGAATGTTAAATCAATTAAAGCTGCTTTTTGTTGAACACTGGCATTAGTGTATCCAGGAATCTTCATTGCTGCCTTTTTATGATCCTGATAATCCTTTTCAAATAATGAATCTGCCTGTGATTCTGTAATAGTGTCAGAAATATTCTCATTTCTCTCAACTAAATGTCCATATCCAATAGTAGGAAATCCCCTACTATCATTATACTTATTCAAACGCAAACCTTCATGTTGTTTGATCATTGGTATGGCTGTATCATCCACTAAACCACCACCTTGAAAATTTTGAACTAAACCACCTTCATTATACTTTTGAACAAAATTCTGAGCCGATGTTTGAGCATTAACAAATCCACCTCCATTAAATCTTCCCATACTATTACCACCTAAAGGATCATTCATTCCTGTTTGAAGCATATTAGTGTTGGATCTTATATTAGTATCTCCTTCTGTCATTCTATTAACATTACTAGTCGTTACTGACTGACTCAATACTTCTGCATCACCAGCACCCATCCCTTCTTCTTGAAGTTGTTCTGATGATTGATTCTGTGCTTCTGCTAGATTCTCTCCTTCTTTATCACCACCCAAACCACTAGCAAGTTTAGTTATGCCGTATACAGCAAGACCCGTCCCCACCAGTGCTAATGCTGCATAAGGATTGGCAGCAATTGCTATCACCAACTTAGGAATAATAGCAGTTAAAAGACCTACTACTCCTTTCAATAATGCACCCAGAGGAGTAAGCCATAATCCAGCTGCGAGTGCTAATGCAGGCCACCAATCCTTAAAGAACTTACCAATCCTCTCTGCCTTTTCTTTATTCTTTGGATCAGAAAACCATCCAAGTGTTTTATTAAAAAGTATCCCAATTAATGTGAACTTAAGAAATTTAATTAGAGCATTCCATATTTTCTGAAAAGGAGATAACATTGCCCCAACAGATTTTCCAATTACACCAAGTGATTCTTTTAATCCTCCTCCCTCTAACTTATCTTCTTTTGCTTTTCTATCAGCAGCTAACTTTAATTTTCTTGCATCTCGTGCTTCTTTTCTATCATCCTTAAAATCTAAACGCAATACTTTTAATATATCATCAAGAATATCTCTTATTCCTTTAAGACCTTCTGTTTCTTTCTCTTCTTCTTTTTCTACAGATAAATCAAGATTATCTGCTGGAGGTTTATATGGAACAATAGAACTTTCACCTATAGTATCTGTTTTTACAGGTTCTTCTTTTTTATTTAAAAAATTTTCTTTAAATGATTTAACATCTATTTTTTTTCTTCTTGCCTTAAGTTCTTTACTTGCCTCTTTCTGCAAAATTTCTATATAATCTCTATTATATTCACCACCTAAAGTTTTATCATCTGTAAAATCCACAACAGCATTACTTACTGCCTTATGGTATGGTGTCTCGTCATCAAGATATCCATATTCCACAAGGATGTCTAATGGTTCAGTAAGTTTTATAGAACTAGGCATTCGCTTGTTGTTGTTTGAGTTTTTCTTCCTCTAGGTGTGCTCTCAACATCTCAACGTACACGTCCCTTTCCCAAGGAATCATGTTTTCAATCTCAGTTAATGAATATTTATGATACTGCATGAGAGAAAAATTAAGTCTAAAATAATTCTCCAGACTCATGTGAATCATACCTAACCGAAAAAACTAGATAACCCTTCCAATACTATAGTACTTTCAACTTTAGTCTTTGGATTTTTAACCTTGACTGTATGAGAAAGTTTAGGCATCGTCTCAAAGAAAGTTTCAATCTCTTTGAACTGGGAGGAATTCATTTGTTCTAAGAATGAATTAATCTCCTTCTTAGTACAATCAGCGGCTGTCCATACTTCTTCTTCATTATAAATTTTATCCACACATGAAACAATCAAATCAAAAGACTGATCCATCGTTGCATCACTATTAAAATCAAAATTATTCTTTATAAATTCTGCAAGAGATGGATACTTCATTTCCATTACTAATGAAGCATCTACTTTAATCTTATTAGTATGATTATCACTCCTTAATATTCCAATTTCATCAATAGGAATGGTTACAGGAACATAAGTTTCATTATCATCAGGACAAAGAAGTTTTACTTCAAGTTCCTCTCCTACAGACTTACCTCTTATATTTAAAAATAGATACTCAATATCAAATGTAGGAAGTGTATCTACTTTAATTCCTCTGGTCCGAATACAAGACTTTATAACATTCTTAATAGCCGTTGTTATCTCTTTTACATCTTCTCCTTCCAATGCTAAAACCAATAATTTCTCTTCTTTAACTAAAAAAGGTCTATATTGAATTGTTTGTCCGGTCGAAGGTAGTTCCAACTCATACGTCGGGGTCGCAATCTTTGGTAAAGGCATAATATCCTATAGAAATTTCAGTGTATTTTATTTAGCAGGTTTAAGTCGGATTAATTAACCAATCGTCGTCTCTCTGAATTCCCCATCCTCTATATCATAATCTCTTTCAAATAAATCAGGATTTTGAAATTCATTTACGCCTAGTGACTCTCCTGTAACTGGATAAGTTAAAGGGGTAGGTGCAGTGGCTCCCGTAATATATCTACTAAAATTAAAATTAACTGTACATTTTAATGTTTGTGCTCCTTCATAAGAAACTGGCATCGAATCAATACTAATAGGATATGCATTCAAAAATAGATACGTCAATGACCGTGTATCATCTACTTCCACTAAATTCTTTCTTGGTTTATTAAAATCTCTTTCAAATTTAGTAATCCAAATAGATGTTTGATATTGTTTTGGAAAATTAACTCGATAAAAATAATTTTCATCTTGACGATTCTGCTCATTTACAATATATCCAATCCAAGTTTCAAATAATTTTATCTGTCTATAATATCTATCAACATAAAAGGTAAATGAAGCAGTCGTATCATATTGTCTTCTATTTACATGTCTCTCTGTTATCCCACTATGATCATTCTGCAACTCTACCGTAGCTAATGAAGTGCCAGGTAATGCTGCCTCTAAACAAGACAAGGTATAATTCTCATCCTTTTCCACACCTGTAATTAAAGATCGAACTGGACCAGGAGGATTAAACCAACACTCATAATGTGTAGTAAGAGCAGTGTTTAAAATGGATTTTTTTAAAGCTGATACTCCAACCTTTCTAGGTTTTATTATCTGTGCCATTAGGCCTATAAATATTACTACTGATATAGTATGTATAATGGGAGAAAGTAAAAAAAGTTTCTTTAAACCCTCCTTTCCTAAAAAATACCAAGGAAATCTCAATAATATTATATGTCGTAGCACTTGGGAAACCAAATTTTGTAACTACTGCGATTTGAATGAAAATATTCTTGAGTGGGCAAGTGAAGAATTTTTTATTAAATATGTTTCACCTGTTGATAATAGAACTCATCGTTACTATCCAGACTTTCTTATTAAAGTAAAAGAAAATATGGGTGAAATTAAAACCTATGTAATTGAGGTAAAACCAAAGAAACAAACTCGACCTCCTAAAAAAAGAAAAAAAGTGACTCAATCATATCTCTTTGAATGCAAAACCTATGCTGTGAATACAGCTAAATGGAAAGCAGCAAGAGAGTTTTGTAATGATAGAAAGATTGAATTTAAAATCATTACTGAACAAGAACTAGGAATACATCATGGCAGATAGGTATCTTCAAGAGGAAAATCCATTTAACGAAGAATATTTTGAACAATATTCTCAACAGGTAGGTGATAACAGAATAGAACCTATCATGGATGAATTGAAGGGGATGAGTGATCCTGAAGAGATGATGCTTCTTATTATGGATACCTTAAAGGATACTGAAGTAGTTCCTGATGCAGGACAATATTATACCTTCATTTACACTGCCAAAACTCCCCGACTTCAATATGACCAACACCCCCTAGTTGCTGTAACTGATATTCAACGATGGGGATTCAGAGGCCTCAATTATCATTGGGGAAAGTTCCGAAACTATACATGGGAAGAGATCGGAGGAGTCCTCTATGTGGTTCGACCCAGTGAAATAAATGACCTACGTGACATCTCTTATGCCTATTTCCTTACAACTCTATAAATAACTAAAAATATTTTAATGTCTACTCCATATATCGGAAATAATACGGACGGTCAATTCGATCCATCATATGCTCCATCTGGTGAGACTAAGACTCCCATCAATGTAGAGTCTGTGGCCATGATAGTAGGAGGAAAGCAAATAGCAGGATATCAATCCACCTATGCAAATGGAACATCTAAATGGACAGCAGAAGTTCATACAGATTCTCTATTAGATAATGATAGATTTGATAATTCATCATTTACAGGATCTTATAACGAATCTACAGAAAAATGGACATGGAAACCAACAACAAACAATAGTATTAAAAATTTAGCAAATGACTGGAAAGGTAATGGACTTGATTATGAGAGAGTAACTCAGGAAGATATAAGAACATCATTTTATACTACAAAAGGAGCAAATACAAATCAAAAAAGATTCTCTAATGTACAAACCGAAGCATTAACGCAAGAAGTAGGTGGTTTAACAAACTTAAAACAAAACGAAAAGTTTAGTAAACTAACTGGAGTACTAGGGACATCAACAGCAGGTAATGGAAATTCAGAACAAGTAGGAGAAACTCAAGAGGGCAGATTAAATTTTAACTCAGTAAATATAACTAAGGCGATAACGGCAACTAAAATAAGAAAAACATATGGAAATTATTATTATCCTCAAGATATAGCAGCAAATAAACAGGATAGAATTATATTTACGATGAAACAAAGCACTGGTCGAGTTATAGATGCTACGAATACAACAGTAAACAACTTTCAAAGAAAATCTGAGTCTATCGAAGGGTCAGTAACTCTTCCTATAACTAATGGCATTAAAGATCTTAACTCCGTTGATTGGAAAGGATCTTCAATGAATCCTCTAGAAGCATTTGGTGCTGCAGCTGTTATGAACTTGTCAGAGGATGCTTTTAATACTGGAGGTAAAAACTTAAGTCGAATTGCATCTGATTCCTTAGGAGCAGGAGCAGAGGTGCTAGGAAAAAACAAGGACGTTAGGGCGGGAATAAATGCATACTTAGCAGGTCAAGCAGTAGGTGTAACAGATTTATTATCAAGGGCAACTGGTGCTATTGCTAACCCTAATATGGAATTACTCTTCAATGCTCCAGGTTTAAGAGCATTTGATTTTACATTTCAAATGTCACCAAGAGATTCTACAGAAGCAGCACAAATAAAAAGTATTATTAATTTCTTTAAACAAGGAATGTCCGTAAAGACCACATCTACTAATGTATTTCTAAAAGCACCTAATTATTTTAATGTTGATTATGTAACATTTGATGAGGATGGAAAAATGATAAAACATCCTTCCATCGGTATCATTAAACAATGTGCATTATTATCATGTGCTACAAATTATACTCCAAATAATAGTTACATGACATATAGTGATTCTTCTAGAAGTATGGTCTCATATTCAATGAATCTTCAATTTAATGAACTTGATCCTCTTTATGAAAGTGATTATTATGATACTCTTGATATGCAAAACAGTACAAGTCCATCAATAAGAATAGGTTACTAAAATGGCATCATACTTCCGCAACATCCCTAATTTTGAATATGTAAATAGACTTCCTGAGTCTCATAGTAGTTCAGAATACATTGAGGTAAAAAATCTTTTTAAAAGAGGAAAGATTAGAGATGATATATTTAATGATGTCACATACTTTACCAAATATAGTGTAAAAGGTGATGACAGACCAGATAATGTTGCTTTTGACGTGTATCAAGACTCTACATTAGACTGGGTGATTCTTTTATCCAATAATATTATCAATGTTCAAAATGAATGGCCTCTTACTCAAGAATCTTTTGAGACATATCTCCTTGATAAGTATGAAACTTATGCCAATATTCAAGGAATTCATCATTATGAAACAAAAGAAGTAAAAAATAGTAATGGTGCTACAGTTGTGCCAAAAGGACTTCAAGTTCCTAAAAATTTCTCAAAGGAATTTTTAGATCTTAATTTAGGTGTATATACAGAAATAGGTGGAGCTGCAGACCCTATAACCACCGAAGTAACAAACCAAGAATATGAAATAAATTTACAAAATGAAAGAAGAGAAATTTTCGTCTTAAAACAAAATTATTTAAATATAATTTTAAATGATATGGATCAAATTATGCCATATAAAACGGGTTCCACCCAGTATGTGAGTGAAACCCTAGTAAGAGGAGAAAATATTAAATTATATTCTTAATTATTCCTCGGCAAGTTTTTGGAAATATTTTAGTGCATCATCCTCATCACCACTAGCAGATGCTACAGGAGCAGCAGCTACAGGTTCTTTACGAGCATTGAAGTCTGGTGCATAAGAACCACGACTATTATCCTCATTAGAAACCTCTTCATCAAATGTACGACGAGCAGGTTGCTTATGTCCTAAAACATAATCAAGACGCTTCTTCAGGTCATCATATGACTTGAATTGGT
>CETY01084457.1_pt1 | contig 11148 bp, 17 predicted proteins | sample 361551 | NCBI WGS metagenome assembly CETY01 (sample SAMEA2623135, study PRJEB7988) | marine metagenome | biome: marine biome (ENVO:00000447); feature: deep chlorophyll maximum layer (ENVO:xxxxxxxx); material: "saline water (ENVO:00002010), including plankton (ENVO:xxxxxxxx)" | depth 45 m | reverse complement strand
GAGAGAGATGATATGATTAATATGTTCAATAAAGCTAAAGATGCGCTTGAAGATAGAAAATATTTTATCTTACTTAGGATGGCCTCGGAACTAAAAGTGAAGAGTCCTAAAAACTATAAACAACAAATACGTTGGATGAAGAAAGAAATAAAAGCAATGAAACCAATTGTTGATAAAAAGAAAACAACATACAATTATGCTTTTTCAGAATGTGAATCTGACGAACAAAAAGACAACTTAATTAGAAAATTTATTAAACATCTTTTCAATGTTAACATTTAGGGAGGTAACTTGATTACGGATATTGTTTTAGGAATCCAACACGGTGATGAGGGTAAGGGTAAGATAACCCACCAATTACTGAAAAAAGGAAACTACACACACTGCATACGATTCAACGGAGGGTGCAATGCAGGGCACACTATCTACCATAATGATAAGAAGTTTGTGACTCACCACGTCCCAGCGTCGGTGTTTTTTGGAATTCCAGCCATTATTGGCCCGGGCTGTGTTATCAACATAGATAAATTTTTAAAAGAATTAAATTACCTGGCCGAAAACGGTATCGATGTAGAGAATAACGTAAAGATTGCAAGAAACGCTCACGTTATTACTCGCTCACATATACAGGAAGACTCGAAAGATGAAAAGATTGGTACTACGAAGTCTGGCAATGGCCCGGCCTATCGTGATAAGTATGCACGCACAGGCGTTAGAGCAGAGAACATAAGCCTGCTCTCTCCGTTTATCATAGATATGCATCAAGAACTTTATGAAAACGACGATGCGGTGGTACTGATGGAGGGCGCACAGGGATTTTGGCTTGATATCGATTGGGGAGACTATCCTTTTGTTACCAGTAGCAACTGTGGCGTTGGTGCCGTTATTAACAATGGTATTGATCCGCGTTCCATCCGTGACATTTGGGGTATAGCTAAAGTCTACGAAACATATGTTGGTAATAAAAAATTCCAACCTAATTCCCCAGTGTTTGAGAAGATTCAAAAAGCCGGCTCGGAGTTCGGCGCCACCACTGGTCGAGTGCGCCAATGCAATTGGCTGGACTTTGAGCAATTAAAAAAAGCAATCAGAATGAATGGAGTAAACAAGTTGGTTTTCAACAAAGTGGATATCCTGAGAGAAGTGCGTGAGTGGGGTATGAAAAATCCCGACGTACTGTTCGCTGATGGCGAAGATGGCTTCGTTAAATTTATCACCAACAACGTCCCAGAATGCGTAGATGAAATTTTCTTCTCTTCATCGCCAAAAACTATTTGACTTTCAAATCAAAACTGGTTATAATTTAAATACACTAAGGAGGTTATAGTGTCAATCGAAGATAAGCGTAAACAATACGTTAAAGAATACATTCGCTCGCTCGTTGCCATTGAGGACGCGATGGAGCCATATAAGGAACAAAAAAGAGAACTGCGTATTGAATTTAAGGAGAATGGCTGGCTAAACACGGATGAGATTCGTGCTGCTGTCAAGGCCTATCGCCTATTCAAGGACAATGTTGATATTGATGAAGTTGTTGAAAACTTCAATCTATTTAGTGGGAATTCAAATGATCATTGAATATACACGGACGCGCCCCAACGCGCACGATCCACAGAGGGCTAACCCCTCCGATGCGGGCTTGGATGTGTTCTATTCGCCAGAACAAGACAGCCAAGCTATTGCAATCACTCCCGGCGAAAGCAGTGTTATCCCAACAGGACTCCGATTTGGTGTTCCTCACGGATACATGTTGGAGGTGAAAAACCGAAGCTCCGTTGCAGCCAAGCGCTCACTTATTGTGGGTGCCTGTGTGGTTGATTCGGGTTACGATGGTGAAGTTTTTGTAAACCTTCACAACATTGGTAAAGAAACACGGTATGTCCGTGGGGGTGACAAGATCGCCCAACTGGTAATGATTCCAGTTATAAATTTTCGGGCTATTCAGAGCACATCTGGTGATTTGTATCGTAGCCCAATCACAATTAGCGACAGAGGCGATGGAGCCTTGGGGAGTACAGATGAGTCCTGAAGAAGCAAAACAACGATTCCGTGAACTTTATGAAGAGATGGCACAAGTCTGTGATGAGCAAGGATGGGGAGATCCATTCAGCTACGCTCGAAGTAAAGAAATTTACGCAGCAACAGTGCTTGGGCACACAGTAGCCACTACTTTTTCTGGTGCAGATGCGTTTAACCAAGCCAATCAGCCAGTAGAGTATAAGTCTACAATCGGTAAAAACTGCAAAGGTTCATACACTGGTATCTCTGTACAGCAAACCTGGGAAGAACAAAAGAGATATTTGTTTGAAGAAAAACTTGCAAAATACCCCGAACATTATTATAATAGATTTAATGCTGGAAAGCTTGTTGAATCTTGGATGATGAGAGGCGATGATGTCTTTGATGTTTTGACCCCAAAGCTAGAAGCAAAATATCCAGATGTCCTTACCAAGAAGGACCCACGCCTTAGTGCAAATGTATCTTGGAGAGAAATTAAACAATATGGAACAAAGGTAATTTAAAATGAACAAAAATAAAAACAGTGTAATACCACTTAACAACAGTGTCGCTTCTGTGGCGACCTGCAATTTACAAAACTATCAAAAGCAAAATCAATCTTGCCCCGTGCTTGGCACCACTCGGGCCTGCTATTTTATTCCGCTTTCTGATATCGAAAGTTACTCTCACAATCCTGCGCGCTCTTCGGGAACCGACCCCTCCGCCGTAGTACAGCTCCTTGACTCTTTGATCTCAGATCCCCAGGGGCAACTGGAGCCTATTTGTGTTGAATGGAATCCGGCTACTGGAAAATTTGATATTGTATTTGGTTGCCATCGTGAGTGGGCTACTAGCGATGCATATGCCAAGGGATATCAGATTGCTAACCATCCACAAGCCGGCGTTCCTGGTATTTGGGCTTGGTCTTTTCTCGGCTCCGCGGCAGAGCGAACAGCTCTGCAACTAAGAGAAAACGGAAACAAAAAGCCGTCATCTCCTGCGAAAAAGGGAGAAGTTGTAAATTTACTACGACAGTATATTTCGCAAGGTGGACTGGACATCAACTATTCAACTCCATTCGCAACCTTGAATGATGATAGTAAATATCAACGCGCCAAGGAGTTTATGAAAAAAACTGCACCGTTTTGGGGACAACGACGTTTTAAGGGTGTATGGAACCAGTATACCCTTAATGGTAGTTCAAATGCTGGATTAAGCTTTACAACTTATAGCAAATCCAAGCTAGCTGAATATTTCTGTAGCAACAATCCATATGGAATTAAGTCTGAAGATTTGAATTCCGATGTGAAGAAGCTATCAGGCTCAGTGGTCAAAATAGGCAACACAACTTATGGTATTTACTTTGTGAATGCTAGTTCTGAAGTCGGTGGTGCGTTGCCCACTAGCGCTTCCCGAAAGCGTCACAGTAAAAAGGTTGATCACATGATTGTTGTCGCAGCAATTAACGATGCGGAAACTGCAACGATTAGCGGAAAGAGAACCAATTTTGAGGCCCGACTGTCTTCTTGGAACAATGACATTTACGACGCGTTCGATGAAATTTTCTGGATGCCACAGGCAATAGCTGAAACCCAGAAGCACATTATACGCGGCACTTGGATAGCTCAGAACAAAGTATGAATAACATCATCCTCAAACACCAAGAAGGTCTACAGTTTCTGTCGGATATACCCGACAACTCTGTAGATCTAATCTTGACAGACCCCCCTTATATCACATCGCGTGATTCAGGTATGGACAAGTGGGTCGATCATGTAGCGAAGCAAGATGAGGCTGGGGCTAAGAACCTGCGTACTGTTGAACAGTGGCAGGACCTTAAAACACTTCGTGAGTGGGTTGATTTTCTAAAAAATGATCGGTCATTGTACAACTATGATGAGGAAGGCAAGCCGTCTGAACTAATCACTGGATTACCAAAGCGAAAGCTAAAGAAGTATAAGGCAGACTATCTCAAATACGGTAGCATCTATGGTAAAAAGTATGCTGTCAAAACAAACTATGGTGATTGGGATTCGCAGTTCACGATGGAGCAGCTTGAGTTTTTCACTAAGCACTTCTATCGTGTTCTTCGACCCGGCGGCACATGCATTGTGTTCTTCGATTTGTGGAAAATTACCAACCTCAAAGATATGCTTGAGACTGAGAAGTTCAAGCAGATCAGACTCATCGAATGGCTTAAGACCAACCCACAACCAATCAACAGTAAGAGAAACTACCTTACAAACTGTAGGGAGATTGCACTGCTGGGTATCAAGAAGTCCAAGCCGACGTTCAACAGCAAATACGACAAGGGTGTTTACGAATACCCGCTACAGGGTGGCAAGTCTAGATTCCATCCGACACAAAAAAGCCTACCGCTATTCGAGGACTTGATCAAGAAGCACTCAAATGAGGGAGACTTAGTGCTGGACTGCTTTGCGGGATCAGCAACGACAGCAATCGCTGCAAAAAACACAAATCGTAACTTTATTGGTTGCGAGATGGATGAAACATATTATATTAAATCTATGGAGAGAATTAAAAATGGATAAAAACACACAAGTAGTAATGTTCAGTTCTAAAACTGGCAACTGGGCAACACCCCAGGAGTTTTTTAATAAATTAGATTGGCGCTTTGGCCCTTTTGATTTGGATCCGTGCGCGAGCACACACAATACCAAGTGCGCTAATTTTTACACTGAAGCTGAGGATGGCTTAACAAAAGATTGGTCTGGGCACATATCGTTTGTAAATCCACCATATGGCCGCGGCATCGACAAGTGGATTAAAAAAGCATACGAATCATCTCAAACCCCGGATACAAAAATTGTGATGTTGATCCCAGCACGTACTGATACTCGTTATTGGCACGACTATGTGATGAAGGCATCTGAAATTTACTTTGTAAAAGGTAGACTTAAGTTTGGTGATAGCAAAAACTCCGCACCATTTCCCTCGGCAGTTGTTGTATTTGATGGAAAAGATGGCCTGTGGAGAGTCGAAGGAATAAACAAATAAGGAGATATTATGACTGAAGAAGGACTAAATGCATCAATACTCAGGCTTCAATCATTTATGATTGAAACATACGGTATGATTAAAGATATATATAGAAGAGAACAACAAGACGGTGATGTCGATAAGATCGCCCAATTAAGCATGAAGCTCGCTAACTATGAAGGCGCACTGCTTACCTTGAGGGGTTACAAGCAGGACATTATTGACTCTGCGGCAGCTCTCGAAGAAGAGCCTGAAGAAGAACAGGTGCGCGAAGAAAAGGATGAGGGAGTGATAACAGAAGAATATCTGGAAAAAGAATCAAAGACATTCAGAAACTCACAAGCTCATCAGAAAAAGAAAAAGGTTAAGAAATGAACCGCAAGCAACGGAGAGCGATAAAGAAGCACGTCGGTGCTGAAGCTCAAGAAAAAATGGCCGACCACGTTGCTCAATTTGGAAAACTACCAGAATCCTGTAGTGCTTGCAATAAAGAATTTGACAAGAAAGACAAGGATATGGTACAATCTTGGAATGTGCTGGTTAAGCAAGAAATTGTAAGGCTATTTTGCCCAGAATGTATAGAAAAAACTAGAGAGGTATTAAATGAGCGTAGCGAGACTATCGAAAACGTCACTCCAGAAAATATTAAGTGGTGACATTAAAGAGGATGCAACTTGTGTTATCAAGTTCTATTCCAATGGCTGCCACCTGTGTCACAACCTGAAGGACTACTATGAAGATATATCTAATATTGATGAATTTTCAGACCTACATTTTTTCGCCTTCAACGTCGACAATTACCCTCAAATTGAAAAACAATTAAAGTTTAATGGAGTACCAACAATTTCATTAATTAAAACGTTTTCGGATAACCCGAGTCCGAAGGTGAGAATACTGAAAGACCCGTCTGAACCAAGTGAACAGACGTGGTACAAGGTAAGGGAAATTAAACAATTTATCACGGAGCTAAAATAATGTCAATTGTAAACACCTATGAGAGCCTCTCATACGATGATGTACTTCTGATTCCAAAATATTCAGATATAAGAAGCCGTGCTGAGGTCACAACCAAGACCGATCTAGGTAATGGGTTGGTACTCAGTTTGCCAATCATTGCATCTCCTATGGATACGATCTCTGAAACTGCAATGGCTATATCTGTCGGTAACGCCGGCGGTGCTGCTATTATCCACCGGTACAACGGTATCGAGATGCAGGCCAGGATGGTGCAAATGGCCCTGGATGTGGCCAGCGGCGATATTAATATTGGAGCCGCAGTAGGTATCTCAGGCGATTTCATCGAAAGAGCAAAGATTCTAATCCGATCAGGAGTTACTTTCTTGTGCGTTGATGTTGCTCACGGCCATCATATCTTGATGAAAGAAGCAATAGAGAAGATTCGAAATGCCATCGGGCCAAACGTGCACTTGATGGCAGGCAATGTTGCAACCCTCCGTGGTATAAACGACCTTGCTGATTGGGGCGCAGACTCAATTCGCTGTAACATTGGCGGTGGCTCCATATGTTCCACCAGAGTACAGACTGGTCACGGTGTTCCGGGTCTTCAGACAATACTTGATTGCGCGCAGTCCGACCGTGAGGTAACCATAATTGCTGACGGAGGTATACGGAACTCTGGTGATATGGTGAAGGCCTTTGCCGGCGGAGCTGATGCGGTTATGTGCGGTTCTCTGTTAGCCGGCACAGACGAAGCTCCAGGCAAGATAACAGAAGACCCTAATGGTACCCGATGGAAAACCTATCGAGGTATGGCCTCTAAAGAAGCCCAAGTGAGCTGGAGAGGTAACTACTCATCATACGAAGGAGTATCAGCCCGAGTTCCATACAGAGGTTCAGTGGTCAAGATTCTTGAAGACCTTGAAAGAGGGATTCGTTCCGGATTCTCATACAGTGGCGCCCGTTCTCTTACTGAATTTCAATCAGTTGCGGAGATGATTAAGCAAACGCCGGCCGGAATGGGAGAAAGCAGAACACATATATTAGGGAGAAAGTGGTGAGCGATGATACAAAATATGGTAAGAACGATAAGCGTATTGTTTTTACCGACACAGATCATCGGCATGCTCAACTTTTAATCAGGTTGAGAACTGATGGAATGAAACAATCGCAGTTTTTTAGAAGTCTGATTACTGGCTATATCGAACAGGATGAGAGAATTGTCAGTTTTTTTGATAATATTAAAGACCAATCTATAAAAAGAAAAACCAAATCTAACAACCTAAGAAAAAAAGGTGAAGACCTGATGAAATCAACAGGGTTTTCCAATGACCAAATTGAAGATATATTTGATTTGATTGCCGAGGAACATCCAGAACTATGAAAAATTTTGATGGACTGAAAGAATGCTCTAGAAAGTGCCTTGAGTTGGATATTGGGTGTCCAATTAAAGACTGTAGGATGTGGGTTGACTTTCCTGATGAGAAGAATTGTACACTTATATCTGTCAATGAAAACGACTCAATGACGCTCCGTGAAATAGGAGAAAGATTGGGAATTTCGTTCGCAAGAGTGAAACAAATAGAGCAAAAAGCTCTTATTAAGATACGCCGTCTGGGCGTGGAGTGGTAATTTTATGCGTTTTTGTAAAAAACAAGACTATTTATTACTGACTTATTTTGATGCCAAAATTGTAAATTTACTATTTTTAAAGGAGAAATAAAATGGCTCGCAAAACACTATTAACAGAAGCTGAGATTAGAAGCTTTTTAAAACTCGCTGACCTTAAACATGTCGGTGATGTTAGAATTGAGGAAATGTATGGTCACGATGAAGATGACCAAATGGATGAAGGAGAGGACTTCCAAGACGAAGATCGTGCTGGTATTGCCGGTGTGGTTTCCGAAGAGGATGAACTTGAAAGAGAATTAGGTGCTACCGAAGATGAACTCGGTGCTGAAGACGACTTGGCCGATGAAGAAGGCGATGAACTCGATGCAATGGGTGATATGGATATGGATGCTGGCTCTGATGCCGGTGCACAAATGGTATCCATCGAAGATTTTATGGGCGCTCTTGAGTCTGCACTTGAAGATGTGCTCGACGATGAAGTTGAAGTTGAAATGGATGACGAGCCAGCCGGCGACGAAGACGTTGAAATGGATATGGACATGGAAGAAGAGCCCGGTGGTATGGAAATGGATATGGCCCTTGACGATGAAGAGCCCGGTCCTATGATGGAAGAAGAAGAGATGGTTAACGAGATTGCACGCAGAGTTGCTGCAAGGCTTCAGGCTAAAAACCAAAAAAGCGAAATGGTTGACCAACTTGCAGAAAGAATTTTAAACAGATTAACATCAAAATAGTTGACAATAACTTAGTGAGTCGTTATAATAACCATTAGCAGTTATGCTAGTGGTTATTTTTTTGGGAATATTATGGGACCTTGGTGGTTATACGTACTAGTTTTTTTGTTTGGATATGTTACTTGCCAGACATTTTATTTTATTAAGTCAACAAGAGTATCATTAAAACTAATGAAATCAAGTAGAATCATCTACTTATTGATGATGGCGAAGGCAATGGAAAAATATCAAATTGCCGAAGAAGTTATGATTATGAATCTCAAAGAATCCAATAAAGATGAAAAAATAGTTACCGCGTTTCAATATAGTATTGAAGCGGAAAGAGAAAGCTTCAAAAAAAGAAGCGTTTCTTGGTTGATAGAAAACACACCATCCACTTTCCGTGATATAATAGGTTTTAGCGATTGGAATTCTGCAATGAAATTTCTTGTTCTCCATCAAGAAGAAGCGTTTAAATTTTGGAGAGTAAACGATGATTAATAAAATTTTGGAAAAGATTGCTGGCACTAGCAAGGTGGATGAGAAAGAGCAACAGCAAATGATAGAACAAGAGTTGGAGAAACTATTGGCTGGCCCACCCCAGCCGGATCTACGTGTTATTGGATTGTTTTCGGATGTCTCAGATGAAAAAGTAGCTGAGTTAATTCACGCTTTAATTTACTTAGACGAAGTTAACAGGATTACTAAAGATGACAAACCAGTGGAATTCTACATATCCACATACGGTGGATCTGCTGACGACATGTTTGGAATGTACGATATTATGAGAGTGATTCGTGAAAGAACAGAAATACACACTTTCGGTTTAGGTAAGGTTATGTCCGCCGGTGTCCTGCTTCTAGCATCAGGCACCAAAGGTAAAAGATGCATCGGTAAGAACTGTAGGGTTATGGTGCATTCGGTTATTGGCGGTACTCAAGGTCCCCTTCATAATCTTATGAATGAAATGGAAGCAATAGAGCAGATTCAAAAGATGTACAGCGATGCCTTGGTGGCAGAAACAAACATGACTAAGAAGGACTTGAAGAAGCTTTTAGAACGAAAAGTGAATGTTTACTTGTCCGCAGAAGAAGCGGTTGAACTAGGAATCGCAGACATTATTGTATAAGGAGTAGAAAGTGTCAGATTATTTAAAAGATATGTTTATCGAGGTGCGAGAAAAAACAAAGAATACCTCGCCATTAAACGAATTAGAACAAATCATCAATAGTGTTACTAAGGTGATTTATGACAAAGCTGTTATAACTGAAAAAGAAAACAGGAAAGAAGGAAAGCTAACCATTGAACTTATTCCTACGCTTCCAATCACGGAGATTGGGTGGGGCTCCCTTACAACCCCTGAAGGCGGCGATAGCGAAGTTCGCACCGCCGCTGGCCAAGATTTAGCGCAATACCTCAATAACATCGCGCCCGGTGGGGAATTAAATGCAAAAATTGAATCACTTAACGCATACTACGAAAACCCTGTGCCGGAAGCACAAGAGGGAACACCGGGCCAACAGATTAGCGCGGTTATTTCCAATCTTGTATTCTATAAAACTTTGACAAACATCATTACCAACTTTAACGCATCATCGGCTGGTTTTGCCTTTGAGTCGTTCTTAGCAGTTCTATTGGACGCTGAATCTGGAAAACAAATTCCCGCTGGAGGCGCCGGTACCATTGCTGATATCGTAATCAACAAGGGCGGACGCCCTATATCTCTTAAATTATATAAAGAAGGGCAGCTAAAGGTGGGCGGTTCTTATAAGCAACTAGTAGATGACCTAACGGGTAAGGGCCAAATTGATGCAGGCTTTATGGAGTATATCGTTGTTACCAAGGACTTGTCCGGCAACGGCCTAGAGCAGGAAGGCAAGTTAAACTTTTATGCATTTAATTTTACTCCCGATAATTTCTTACAAATCCTTGCTCTCAAGCCAAAAGAATTAGATCTTGTTAGAATACCAACCAAATTCTCTGAACCAATAGAAGACTTGCGTGCAGGCCTTCAAAATGCCGGCCCGGGCGGCCTAAAAGATTTTCTCACGCTACCTGCGGCCACTTTTGTGAATTTAAAACCAATCGTTGATACATTTATAAAAATAGCGAACGATCAAGCAAGGGCAAAAGGTTTAGACCCCTCTAAGATGGATCTTGAAAATGAATTAGCGAATGTGATTAATATGGATGATTACACATTTACAACCAACAACAAGCGTTTTGGTTATGAGGCCTTCCCTGCCAGTCTGAAAAAGCAAATGCTTGGCCAAATGCCCCTAGAGCCGGAAGAAATACAAATAGCTCTCGATGCAATAAATGTTGCATACAAGAAAGCTGTCACAAAGCGTCAGAGCGCCGGAAAGAAAGGTTCTGCCAGAGCAGAAAAGTTTAAGGAACTTAAATTTATGCCTGTCAAAAAATCATTAAGGGCTCTTGAAAATCTCAAACAAGATCCAGAGTTGTATAGTTTGGCTCTTCAGACTTCAATGGGGTACTTGAATAATAAGCAGTTTGAACTTTCTAAAGGTCAATTAAGCAAGCTTGATGGCATTGCAGATCAAAATAACTTATTCCCTTACGGCAATAAATTTGATGTTGGCACAATCAGCATAGGCGCCAAGGGTATCCAAGAAGCTCTTGATAGGTCAATTGGCGCTGTCAATGATCAGATATTTGTTATCTTTAGAGACCTTAAGGATCTCTCTTCTAACTTGAATGCTTATGTTGCAGGCGGCCTTCAAAATGATGGATTAGCTACAGACGCTAAGGAAGATGCGGAGTCTATCGCATCGGGCACAGAAAAAGTTAGAGATACTGAATAAATAAGTTGACATATTACTCATAA
>CETY01056568.1_pt1 | contig 11150 bp, 16 predicted proteins | sample 361551 | NCBI WGS metagenome assembly CETY01 (sample SAMEA2623135, study PRJEB7988) | marine metagenome | biome: marine biome (ENVO:00000447); feature: deep chlorophyll maximum layer (ENVO:xxxxxxxx); material: "saline water (ENVO:00002010), including plankton (ENVO:xxxxxxxx)" | depth 45 m | reverse complement strand
TCTAGGTGTATGATTCTTGACATGTGTTTCTCCTCATTTGATATATATTTTATATCACATATAAAAGGCAATGTACATAAAAAAATGGCTAAATAGTTTTTTATTTGCAAATAGAATAAATTGTGACAAAAATGATACATACTAAAAATGAGTTAATCTCTACAATTACAGAAAGCCAGCATTGTCAGCGGAATTGGGATTTAAGTAAAACGATTCCAAAAGAAGATCTTGATATTTTTATTCATACTGTAAAAGAAGCACCGACTAAACAAAATAGAATATTCTATAAAGTGAAATTCATAACTGATAGAGATCTTATTCAAAAAATGTATGACACAACTAATAGCTTTTGGAATAGAGATAAAGGTGAATTAATAACAAATGCTCAAACATATGCTAATTTACTCGTAATCTTTATACGAGATAAAGATCATAATAGAAATCATAGAACCTTAGAAGAATATATCGGCGAAAATGAAGAAGGAAATTTTCCAGTTGATCCAATTGATGAATCAAAAGCAGTCGGAGTATGTGCTGGTTATTTAAATTTAGTTGCGCGTATGATGGGATATCAAACTGGATTTTATGATTCACGCCATAGGCAAGAAGAATTTAATGAAATTGTAGGTGGACAGGTTTTACAGAGTCTAGGTATTGGATATAAAAATCCCGATAAAGTCTGGAATCAACATCACATTGAAAATTACAAATATGATCTATATACTAAAGATGTGAAAGTTGAAGTTATATGAATTTAGTTATTACTGGCCACACGAGTGGGATTGGCGAATACATATACGAAGAGTATTGCTTATATTATAGTACAGAAATCATTGGTCTTAGTAGGTCAACTGGGTTTGATATAACAAAAGATAATATATCAAAATATATAACTCCTCAAACTATTTTTATTAATAACGCATTTTCAGCTGATGATCCAGACGCACAAAGCAATATTCTAGATCAAGCAATAAATGCATCAAAAATCATTTGTATAGGAACAAACTCTCAGTGGGAAGGAGTTTATAAAGACGCTAAAGATAAGTTAAAACAAAAATGCCATGAATATTTTGTAGAAGGTAAAGATGTTACTTATTTAGCATTAGGCAAAGTAAATACTCCATATACACAAAAATATCATCCTGATAGTAATGTAATAAATAAACAGTATCTAATGAATTGTATTGAATTTATTTTAAATTCAAAATATAGAATTGAAATATTAAGTGTAAGGCCAGATTGATGCGCATAGTAGACATTACTCCAAAAAATAATCCATCTGCAGATGATAAAGATGATAATGAGCGGTTTGACTATTACAACAAATATTATGAGTTACATAAAGAATTTTTACAACCTACAAATATAAAAATCGATGTTGATTTATTTAATAATGAAATAACTCAGTACAATCATTTATTTAGACAATGGGGATATAATAGACCTCATAATCCTAGGTATGGGATTTCTCTTTTTAATTTTGATGGTAACATTAGAAGTGAAGTAGATTATGGTTGTTGTCCATTAGATACTGCACCTTCTGAATTACAATTAAAAGAAAAAGATTTCAAAGTAAAGACAGAAGTTTATACTAATATGAAATCTATGAGAGTATTCGATCCAATTGAAAAACATTTAATAAGAAGTAATATATTATTATTTCACAAAGGTGCTAATTTTACTCCTCATGTAGATGTATGTCCGTTGCCTGGATATAATTTAAGACTGTGGGGTAATACTGATCCAGATAATTATATCTTTAATTATTATGGTAATGTTGCAAAGGATGTAGAGCCGGGAAGATTATATTTAACAGACACATCTTTATGGCATACGGCATTGTCTTTGGCTAATTGGAATTATACATTTTTTATTGCGCTACGCGGAGATTGTATAGATGAGGTAAACGAATGGTTGATCTAGAAAAAATATTAAATGAAATAAAAGTTGTGCCAGAATATGATAGTCAGATTATGTTACAATCTGTAGAAGGCAGTACTGATCCTCATTATGGAATAGGCAGACTGAAAGGTTTGAAACACGGTGAAAAGGAATTTACTCATCCACTTTTTGACATGCCTTACATAAATAATCTCTTAAAAGATTTAAAAATGTATAGGACTCGTTTAATGAAAATGCATCCTTATTCTTGTTATTCATATCATCAGGATCCAACTCCAAGAATACACATACCTGTCGTTACACATGAAAATTGTTTTATGGTGATTGACGATATCGTTCATAGATATCCTACAGGAAATTGGTATTTAGTAGATACAACTAAGAAGCATACATTTATAAATGCTTCTACTGATTGTATGAGAATACATATAGTTGGATGTGTAGATGCAAGTAGTTAAAATAGAAGATATATCTGATTTACAAATATATTGTGAAAAATGCAGAGATCTTGGTTGGATAAACAATAGTTCATTAGAACGATTAAATATTGATATGGTGATTAAAAACCAAGGGGCATATTTTGGAATATATGAAAACAATGAAATAGTATCTATTGCCGGTATATACAAATTTCATGAATTATATCCGGACGATTGGAGAATGTTTTATAGATCAGCGACTCTACCCAATAAAGCTCGTAATAAAGGTTTGCATCGAGGCACAGGATTAAGAGGTAGATTATATATTAATGCTTTTTTAGAATATACTCACAATGGAAATTTATATTTTACAACAAATATTGAAGTGAGTAACGGTAATCAAGATGCTATCATTCGCGCCGATCAACATATGAAAAGGGAATCTTCTTTGAAAGATTCCTACGTTGATTCTGTAGATACTTTAATGCTTTATAACACAAAACAAGCAATTTGGAAATTAAATAATGAGAAATATTATAAAAGAACTCAGTCATGTTGAATATGATAGACATAGTTTAGAGGAATTTTATCATAGTATAAAACATAAGGCTAAACCTTATATTGAAAAACACACTGAGTACTTGGGTAATTATGATGATAACCCCTATGCAAGATGCATATGTCCAAAATGCGTTTCAAATGGTAAGCATGAACACAGCGGCGATAAACATAAGTTTATAAGAAGACTAGATCGATATAATCATCCTGAAGTTGAAAGACTGAGTAAATTACTTGAACAATATACAAAAACAGATGTTCCCAATCACCCAGTAATGTGGATATACGAACCAGGCTTTACTTTACCACCTCATAAAGACTTTGCCAGAAAGCATAGTATAATGGTTCCAATCCTCCCCGCAGAAGGAGGGGCCACAGTAGACATCTATAAAGAAGACTTGCCTATAATAGAAAAGAACGGCTATAAAACTGTTAAACATAATGATGACTACTTAATGTACACTCATACCTATACTACTAGACATCCTACTGCATTAAATGCAAATCAAGCAATACACGGTGTACGCAATCAACATGCAAGGCGCGTCTTCATTAACTTTAGTGGATATTGTGAATGGCAAAATATATAGACTATATGTCTGTATCTTGATCGTCTGTAAACGCTTCCCATAGTCTTAATACGTGTCTCCTTAGTTTACCAGTAGCTGTTCTAGGAAGAACATCTACAAACTCGATATAACTTGGGTAGTTGTTTAAAGGTAGTGTTTTCATACAAAGTCTTTTTATAGACACTTTTGTTTGAGTTGTCTGTTTAGATTTATTGTTTAATACTACATATGCTTTTAGTTTAGTCAAGTCATAATTACTGTAACCATACACTACACCAGCTTCCGAAACATCAGGATGATTTAAGATTGCCTCTTCAATGCTATTTGGCGAAACCCATACACCTCCTACTTTAAGCATGTCATTGTTTCTGCCTTGATAATAAAAACGAGAGCCCTTCTTAATATACATGTCACCTGTTTCCATCCAGTCATCACCTATTGATAAACTGCCACCTTTGATATAAAGATCACCAATTTCGCCGTCTGGAACTTCCTGTTTTTTAATATCCAATACTTTTGCTTGATAACCAGGAACTAGTCTACCGCTACAATTGGGTTCAAAGCATTCGTGTCTATTAGAAATAAAAATGTGTAATGCTTCGGTAGATCCAATACCATCAAGTATTGGGCTGTCAGTTAATTCAATCCATTCGTTTAGTATCTTACCAGGTAAAGCCTCTCCTGCAGAACATGAGATCCTAAGAAAGGAAAGGTCTTTAGGATTATTTTGTAGACTACGTACTTGACCAGCTAAAATAGAAGGAACCCCAAAATATACTGTGGGTTTATATTTTAATAGATAATCGTTTACACCTTTGACTGATGAAGGCTCTTTCATTAGAACAGTTGCCGCACCAACAAAAAACGGAAACGTCATACTGTTGCCAAAACCATACGCAAAGAATAACTTAGCTGCGCTAAAAGTTACATCATATGCATTTAATAAGATTGTCTTCTTTGCATAATTGATAGCAGTGAATGCCATATCCTTATGCTGATGAGGAATTGCTTTGATATAACCAGTTGTTCCTGACGAGAACATATAAAAGCAAAGGCTATCTTTTAAAGTATCAACAGGTGGATGATCTGTGTTATCATCAGCAGTAATATCAAATGATGTAATGCTATCATCATCAAATGTGGCTACTACCGGATATCGTTTAAATAGATCCTCATACTCTTCATCCTTTAGCATAGTGCTGTATAGGTAAGGAATTATTCCAGCTTTAACACATCCCCAAAACAGGTAAATCCATTCAGGGCTATCACTCATCTTAATTGCAATGTGTGCACCCATTTGATAAAGATCGGCTAATTTGTTTCTATACCGATTAACATTATGATACACATCTTCATAAGTAATTTCTTGATCTTCCCAATAGATTGCAGTATGTGGCGACAATCTAATAAAATCTGTTACTGCATTATAATTCATATATCACCTTGAATTTTTCCCATTTCATCATATGATTTACATAGATCATTAAAATGTTTATCAAATTCTAATACTATATCATCATATGATATATTATTTATGTTTTTTCTTTCAGATCTAAAAACGCATGACTCTAATTCACTATTACCAATATAATTTGCATTACTATAAAAAGCAAGACCGGCCCAAAACACATGAGGGTGGTATTTTGATTTTACAAAATTAATAGCATCTAATAACTTATAATCTTTATTTAATAATTGATAATATCTATTATATAAACTTTCTCCTGTAAATATATTCCAATCTTTCCATGTTGCCATAAAGATAAAATCTTGCATAACCGGTAATCCAGATCTTACTTGTACCCATGGACACCAGATCTGAGGATTGTCGCCTCCCCAATATAAAGCTTTATCATGTCCTATTGAAAATTTATTTGTCCTGCTTTTTTCAAAGTCGCAAATAAATGGAATCATTTTTTCTAAAACACCGGGTTTAATTACAGTGTCAAATCTCATCATTACTACAGCATCATATTCTTTTTGTGATTTTTTCATAAGCTGATCAGCCTCATGAACACTAAGAATATGATCTCTTCTTTTCTCCCAAAATAAATATTGGTTTAAATGGGTTTCTGGATCTTTCTTTGCTGTGTCATAAACTGAAAAATTAAAATGATGTTTTGTGATTTTAAGATTTTTAAAATTCCATCTTAAAAATAAACTTTCATCTATATCAAAATTTGCATTGTAATATCTAAGAGATCCAATATGATCATGCTCATTCCAACAATGACCATATAAATCAAACTCAATATTTTTTGGTAAATGAAGATTCCACCACGCAGCACCTTGCTCTATAAATCTAGGACTACCAGTAATTAAAACTGCTACTTTATGCATTTAAATAATTGTTTAGGTCTACAGGAGTTCCTATAGGAATAAAACTATCTACATAATAGGGTACAACCTTTTTACCTCGTCTTATAGCATAATTATAAAGTGGAGAAATATAATATTCACCATTTACTGTTGCTTCATCGGTCCAAGCATCTTCACAGCACTCAAGAAATAAAATACTACTAGACCAATAATATATGCCAACATTTCGGTTTGGCGAAATAACTTGCTTTTCTGCTGTACAAAGTATTTCATTATTTCTTATTAAACTATAACTAGCTCGTGGGTCGTTTGTGTGTTTATTTTCTACAACGATACCACTATGTTGACCAAATTCTATTTTATCGGCGCTGACAATTAAATCACAATCTACTATCAGCCATGGCTCATCATGATGAATTTCTGATATGACTGCGTAAGCTGAGTTAGCTGGACCTGATGTATAACCGTCTAATGTATGAATAGTTATTTCAGAATCATGTGGAGCTACATCTTTTTGAAACACTGCGTGTATTTCACACCGATTTGCAATATCAAGATTTTTTAAGACATGCTTGTACATAGGTTCGCCTTTAACATTTATTAAAGGTTTAGGTACATCCGTATATTCTTTAAATCTTGATCCTTGGCCAGACGCTAATATTAATACATTAATTTTCAAAAGCTTTCCTCATCTTTTTTACATTTTCTGTAATGTCACCATCATAAAACCAGCCACCTACACATGCCATCCAATTATTACCAATTTGATCTTGTATTTTTGCAGCAATTTCTGGATTCATTCCACAGCTCAATGTTGGAATTACTCTATGATTTTGACATAACTCAATTGCTTTCAATACTTCTTCTTTCGATTCGGGATAATATCCGCCGAGCATTCCAACATGTATACTATCAATGTCTTGCAATATTGCCAATTTAACTAAAACATGCCAATCGATTCCATAAGGATTTCGCGGGTCAGTAATTGTTCTAATTCCGCTCCTTTGAAAATGTTGAAAAACTTTAGGCTGGCCATAATAACTACCGAGGCCAGACCAAATATTAGTATGTACACCTAAATTAAATGAAAAAGCTATATCATAATATTCTAATAATTGTATCGGTGAGCCATTTGCACATAAACAATACATTACGTTTGGATAGTCTTTTAAAATTTCTGATACAATTTCAGCTCTATTCTCAAATGAAAAATAACTAGGATCTCCAAGTATTTCATCTTCTTTTATCCAATCGATCCCGCCATCGCACATTCTTCGAATAATATCAGTTAATTGATTTTTGCTTAATCCTGTCTTTGGTTTAATTATTCCTCCAACTAAAGGCCGATTTGTAGGAAGCTTCCATCTTATAGTTTTACTTGAAATATTTATTTTTATATCTACAATTCGACAACTAGTCATAATATTAATGTCAGACTGTCCGCCTTGAATCGTACAAAGCATTTGTGCAACATCTCTTACCGAATTAAGATTTTTATATTGATATCCTATTACTACTTCATCTTTTTCAATACTTAAAATTTCAGCTGCATGGCTGTGATTGTCATATTCAGTTCTAATAGAAGGATTACCAATACTTTGGCCTATTGCGATAGCATGAGCTGCGGCTTCAATATTATCGCTATTAATTTTATAAGTTACTTTGTACATCATGTTTATCACCAATAACACTCGGAACCTTTACGCAAAGAACTTGAGAAGATTCCATAACTTTAGCATCTACAGCTTCATTTTTTTTAAATACAAATATATCGCCTGGTTCAATAGTTTTGTTATTTATAAACATTTTACCAGACAATAAAATGTTATATTCAGTAGCAATTGAATGATAATGTTTAGGAATATGCTCATCTTTTTCATGTGAAATAACAGCAACTTCAAAATCTTTTGTTCTTAATATCGAAGGTTCAAAATCTCCAATAAACCAACCTCGCGTAAATCTTGAAATATTATCAACTATCATAATAATTAGTTAAACAAATACGAGCCGTACTTGTTCCTTTTCTAAAATATTCCTTGTACTTATCATCATTTGAGAGACCCAGCCAAACACAATCACTAGGTTCAAAATTAAACTTATCACATATTCTCAGTTGCTGATCTCTATACTTATTAAATGAATAATTAATAGGATATTCCTTAATTACTTCTTCAGCAATCTTGTGTGCATTGTGATTGTAATAGCAAAGTTTTTTCATTTTATGCATTCGAACATCTGGTCGTCTAGTAAACATCCAACCCGTACGAACGCCATTTAAACCAAAAGCTTTACTAAGACTATAGAAAACATGTGTGACTTGGTCAGTGAGTTCTATATGTCGTACACTAGTAGATCCAACGTATGCAATATCTAATGCTATCTTATTATCATTTATAACAGTAGGAAGATCAATAAAATTTCCGTTAACAGCAGAAGGACAGCTAATATAGTGAGTAAATTGTGAAGTGCATAAATTTAGATATTGAGTCTCAACCCATTCATATTCACCAGGTAGATCGTTAACAATACCGCTTAGTATAATATCTGTATACGCTTGCCAATATGTTAATCCTTCTGTTACTCCATTAATAGGATATACATACCAACCTTCTAAGTCAACTACTGGCTTTAACCATTCAACAATGTTTGTTTCATATTTAGTTAATTTTGGAGATATTGATAACGGTTTACTAATTACATTTTTGGAAAACATCTATACCTCTATAGCCCTATAGGCTCCATTACTAGTATCAGTATATGACCTGGGATCGCCCCACTTCTTTTTAGCCATACTGATTGCTTGTTCAGCTGTGTGACAATAGAACATATCAATAAACAAACGTCCTGTGCATATCATCCAACATTTATTCATCGGCTTGTCCTGTACGTATGCGTCTTTCTTTAAACTTTGCAAAGTAACTAGCCATAATTTTATCAGGCACATTTGCTAGTAAAAAAGGAAATAGTCCATGGATTAAAGCAATTGGAATCATGATAATGTAAATGTATACACTATAAAGACACCATTGCAAGTGTCGTGTGTAGGTTTCTCCTACAGTAGAAAGATGTTTAAAATCTATCATATTTACTCCTGCCAGTTTTGAAAGTCATCAAACATTTTCTTTTTGGTTTGATGAGCACTTAATTGTTTCATACCATCTGGTACATATGTGTTTACATAGCGACTCAATTCATCGATGTAATGATGCGCTGGCTGAATTGTCTTAGTACTATTAATAAACTGCCCTCTACGCCAGCAAAGAGAACTGTTGTACGATCCAAATTCAACTGTCGCGACCCATAGTTTAGGTTTAATGTAATACATCATGCAACATTGATTGCATTTTAAATTTGGATTATTAATTCGGTTGCCTGCTCCATCACTAGGGTGAATGCCATCTCTTAACCACTTTAATGGTTGGTTGGCTTCTGGAATAACAGACTTAATATAATTGTTTAATTCTACACCAGTATATGAAGTATGATCCTCCTCATGTTCAAACGTATCGTTGACATAACGTCCCTGCTTAGCAGCACAACGAAAACGAATATTAGAAACAACCCCTGGTGGTAATGAAGTAGCGACATCATAAAACTCTTTGACCACACCTTCGTTGAGATTCTTTACTATAATTGCATTAATGCAGAGACGTTTAAATCCTGCTTCTACTACATTCTGAAACCCTTGAACTTTCTTTTTGCGATGAGAGATATCATGATCAATTCGTTCATACCATTCGTCCTTTTCAAAACCGCCATTCAATGATATAGACAGATTAACAAGTTTAGGATCAGCGCAAGTGTCGATAGCCTCTTTTAACCTTTTAACATAACTCTTTTGAGCGAGTCTAATACCATTAGTGACAATAGCTGGTTGGTGACCGTACTTAGTAGCAATATGAATTGCTTCTGGTAGCTTATCCCACAAAGTAGGTTCAGCTCCAAGCAATCTCATTTGAACTGGACGAGGTAAATTAGCACAAAGTTCTTCAAAGGTTTCAATAGGCATATCTTTGTAATGCCTAATAGGAGTATCACAAAACCCACACTCCATATTACATTTATATGTTGTATCAATATACAAAAAAGAAAATGGATTCTTTGCAATATCGTAATTGGGAATGTTGTGAAAAATCGGAGGACGGTCGGGTAACAAGGTAATATTATCTTGTTCAGGATTACCTGTCATAAGCACATTCATGCCAGGTGCTTTTGCTCTAACACGAGATACAGGATCTAAATTTTTAGCAAATTCTTTCATAATACACCTTTAATAAAAAATGAGGGCTAACCATGGCCCTCCCGCACTATTTAAGCCGTGACGCTATTATTTATATTAGAATGAGAAGGTTGCGCCGACTATAACGTCTGACATATCTTCCATTTCTAAATCATAACCAGTCTCTACGTAGACTTCTGCATTATCCCAGATGCCGTATCCAACTTTGAAATCAATTGTTGGATTAACGTCCATGAATACAAACTCATCGTTGTAAATCATGAGATCAGTAGATACACTTAGATCTGTTCCCCAGAGCTCATAGCCCATTGAAGGAGTAACTTCTAGTGTCATGTTTTCTGCATCAACATTATATTCAGATGTTGCAGAAGCACCGATTGAAATGCCAGTGGCACCAATCTCGGCAGCTTGGATGGATGTTGCTGTTAGTAGAGCAGCAGCTGTTAAAGCAGCATATTTCATTATTCGTTCCTTTTATTTACGATTCCAGATTTCATATAGAATCCAAACAGCGATCAAACCTATTACACCTTGAGATCCTATAGCTGATACCATATCAGTGACATTGTCAACCACGCTCATATTTGCTGGCATAAATGGCATATTACGTAGGCCTAAGATTTCAAGTATAATCGCTAGAGCTGCTAAACTAAGACCAACCTCAGCTAGTCCTCCAGCCCAGGCTTTTACTTTGTTTAAGATTTCCATAGTTGTCCCCTTGATTAGTTAAAACGCCACACTTCTGTTGCTAGGCAGTGGCCGCCCCCTTAATTATGCCGCTAAGGCGTAATTAGAAGGTGCAAAATTATTGTTTGCATTTGTGATTTATAGACTCAAATACCAGTCGATTCCTATTTCGCCCCCATCAAAACTACACTACGGTTGCAACCTACTCCTGTTGGTGATCAGCCCCGCCAAGGAGTCACGGACATAATGTAGTTTTGGTGGAGGCGCCCGGTACCGCCCCGGGGTGCTGTATATCCTCAATCATCTATGGGGTTATTTACCCTTTGTAACATCGCCAGTTTGGCTTGATGTTTAACTATACGTGGATTATGTGATATAATTATCACATAGCCTTTATCGTCATATGCTACGTACTTATTCTTCCTCTTCACTATCGTGTACATGCAATTGTAATAA
>CETY01095207.1_pt1 | contig 11154 bp, 11 predicted proteins | sample 361551 | NCBI WGS metagenome assembly CETY01 (sample SAMEA2623135, study PRJEB7988) | marine metagenome | biome: marine biome (ENVO:00000447); feature: deep chlorophyll maximum layer (ENVO:xxxxxxxx); material: "saline water (ENVO:00002010), including plankton (ENVO:xxxxxxxx)" | depth 45 m | reverse complement strand
CCCACAGAGTTATTTTGTGAAGAGGGAAAGAAAATAGCAGAATTAGGTCACGAGTTTGGAGCAACAACTGGCAGGCCCAGAAGGTGTGGTTGGTTAGATTTGGTAGCCTTAAAGTACTCAGCTAAACTTAATAACCTTACTGAACTTTGCATAACCAAACTTGATGTTCTTGATTCATTTGAGGAGATTAAGGTTTGCATTGATTATGAAGTTGATAATAAAAAAACAGGTTTTAAATCAAGATTACTTCATAAAGCAAAGCCTGTTTATAAGTCATTTGAGGGTTGGAATTCTTCTTTAGAAAAGTGTGAGAATTATGATTCTCTTCCTGCAAGAGCAAAAGAATTTTTACAGTACATTGAAGATTTTGTAGGGGTCAAAATAGGTTTAATTTCAAACGGGCCTAATAGAGAAGACTTAATCCATAGATAGCTCTGAAGCACGATTTTTTGCTGCATCAATAGCATCTGAAAAAACTTTTATAAAATTCTGATCGTAAAGAAGATTTAAACCAGCTTCAGTTGTGCCACCTTTCGATTTGATACTACCAATCAAATCTTCTAAGCTCTCACCATTTTTTATTGCACTTATAAGGCTTGTCAAGAATAGTAAAGTAATATCTCTTTTAGATATGCCATCAGGGATTAACTCATCTAGTCTATTTTCAAATTCGTTAATAATCTCAAAATAAAATGCAGGACCACTCCCTATCAAAGATGTATGAAGATTAATTTTTTCCTCATTTTCTACCAGGAATGCTTTCCCTAAAAAATTAAATATCTCGAGAATTTCGTCGTTTTCTTCTGTAGAAAAGATGCTTGTGATACCAAGATTATCTCTTACGCCAATATTGGGCATTGCTCTAAATAATTTTCTGCCTGGTAGGGCATTTTTTAGATTTTCTAGTGTAACTCCTGCTGCAACACTGACTATTTTTGTTTGCTTATCAACAATTTCATTCAATGATAAACATAAGTCGTACATGTCTTTAGGCTTTACACAAATCATTATAATGTCAGATTCATTACATATATTCTTAAGATTTTTTTCTGGTATAGATTCTTCTGCAAGCCAAGCTAAGTTACTTGTATTTCTGTCATGACCAGTAATTGAATATGCAGTATTTTTTTGCAAGCCTTTAATTATGGCTTTAGCCATATGACCACAACCAATAAACCCTATTTTTTGCATATTAAGATTTTAATATTTTTTCTAAAGTTGCGTTGATAAATTTGTATGAGTTCTGTGAGCAAAACTTTTTGCTTAACCTAACACCTTCATCAATCAAGATTTCTCTTGGTGTCTGTTCGAGCGATGATTCAGCTTGGATGATAAGGATAATATTCATCTCCATTACTTCTATCGTTCTTATTCCAAACATTTCCACTTCAGCAATTTCTGAAACAACTTTTTTAAGCTCCGATATATCTTTTGTTATATGACTAAAGATATTCCTAAACAAAATATAATCTATTTTTGTTTTTCTAAAATCTTTCCTAAAAGAGTCCTCGATCGATTTCGCACTATTATGGCCAAATGAGAACTCATAAAGTGCTTGCACCAATAATTCACGGGCATTAACTTTTTCTTTATATTGACTAAGATTTTTCATTATTATGAAGACATCATTTGAAAAAGAGATTCAATGAACTCCTTTCCTTTATTCATTTTTTGGGGATTGATTCTTTCCTCAGCTTGAACTTTGTTATCTACAGTAAGCACACCATTAATAAGCGGATAATCACACAATTCTAGAGCAAGAGCTGCTAGATCTTGAAATGTTTGTTTTGAAACAAGCTTAAAATGAGGTGTATCACCTTTGATTACCAAACCAACTGCCATTATTCCATCGTAATCCATACCTGGCGCTGCTCTTTTTATAGTTGCAGCCAATTCTAATGAACCAGGGCAAAATTTTAGATCAAGCTTTACATCATGTTTTGCAGCAATTCTTTTAATTTCATCTAATAAAGGTGAAAGAAGTTCTGTATTCCACACTGTAGTAACAATGAGGATATGTTTATTGGCTAAATTCCCAAAAAAATCTTTAAAATTAGGTGCATTATTCATCGATAAAACCTTCAATTTCGATATTAAATCCGGACAAGCCACTGTATTTTGTTGGCGTTCCCAAAACCTTAATTTTATTTAATCCAATAGCTCTTAAAATCTGAGAACCTATTCCTATAACTCTTCTATTTCTTTTTGGTTCTATGCTTTCATCTTTAAGCATAGATAGCCAATATCCTTTGGCATCTCTATGGTTTATAAGTACAAATACTCCTGATCCTTCTGCTGAAATTCTTTTAAGGGATTTTCTTATTGACCATTTTTTTCCAATTTCATCAATGCCTAAAGTATCTTGTAAAACACTCTGAGTTTGCACCCTTACTATTGGTACATCTATTTTTTCTGGTGAGCCCTTAGTTAAAGAGAAATGGTGTTCATCAAAAATAACGTCACGCCATACATCTAATTTGAAATCTCCAAATTCTGTCGATACATTCTTTGTGTGCACGTTTTCAATTGTTGACTCTTTTGATAATTTGTAATCTATTAAGTCTGCTATAGTGCCGACTTTAAGATCATGTTTAGCACCAAATTTTAAAAGATCATCTCTTCTTGCCATAGTGCCATCGTCATTCATGATTTCGCAGATCACCCCAGCCCCTGAAAAGCCAGCCAAAGAGGCAAGATCACAAGCAGCTTCGGTATGCCCAGCCCTTGCAAGTACGCCACCTTTCATAGCTTGTAATGGGAAAACATGGCCCGGTTGGACTATGTCATTTTCTGTCGCTGATTTGCTTACAGCTGTTTTAATAGTGTGAGCTCTATCCTTAGCTGAAATACCAGTAGTTATACCTGTTTTAGCCTCAATGGAGACAGTAAAAGCTGTCCTATTGCTTGTTTTATTGTTATTTGTCATCGGTTTAAGATTTAATTTTTGACACTTTTCTGACTCTAATGCTAAACAAATAAGGCCCCTACCATTAGTTGCCATGAAATTAATAATTTCTGGAGTTACTGCATCAGCTGCACATATGAGGTCACCTTCATTTTCTCTATCCTCATCATCAAGAATAATTACCATCTTCCCTTTTTTTAGGTCGGAAATTATTTCTGGAATTTCATTTTTATTCATTTTTCAAATATGGTTTTTTTATCACGGTCAATTGTATACGATGATTTAAGACTTAACCCACATTTATCAATTATTCTATTGTCCTCAAACCATGGAACACCACCTTCTCCTAAACTGTCTGGTGACTGGTAAACAATTAATTGATCACATAAGCCTTCATGCAAAAAACTATTTACAAGTTTTGGTCCTGCTTCTACTAATACCGAATTAATTTCTTTGTGAGATAAATCTTTTATAACTTCTTTTAAATTTCTCTCTTTATTTATTGTCACATTCTTATCTTTAAAAAAAATTAGATTTGAATCCCATTCTTCTTGGGACGTTAGTAGAATTTTTCTTGGCTGCAGGGTAGGGAATTCTACTCTAGCATCCATCCGTGGTTGATCATCTCTTACAGTATTGCCGCCTGTAAGAATTACATCATGTTCTGCTCTTACTTTCTGTACATCACTACGTGAAGCAGCAGAAGTAATCCAGGTTGTGCTTCCATTTCTATTGTGGGACATCCAATCTGCTGAAGAAGCAATTTTTATCGTTACATAAGGCCTCTTATTTTCATGTTTAAAAAAGAAAAATTTATTGAGCTCTCTTACCTCTGGTGCAAGTATGCCAACACTAACATCAAGGCCAGCATCCCTTAATCTTTTAATGCCTTTCCCTGCAACTATTGGATTAGGATCTAGACTACCAATAACAATTTTTTTAATACCTGATGCAATAATTTTCTCAGTACAGGGTGGAGTTTTGCCATGATGATTACATGGTTCTAAAGTACAAAACATGACATGATCAAAATCAAACTTATCTTTAAAAGCATTGAAACAATTGACTTCAGCATGAGGGCCACCAAACTTCTCATGTGCCCCCTCCGCTAGTATTTCTCCATCTTTTACAATCAAAGCACCTACCATAGGGTTTGGTTTTGTAAGGTATTTATAGGGTGCAGAAATTTCTATGGCTCTTTTCATGAGCAATTCGTAGTTCATTAGTCTTTAGATAATTCAGAAACTTCGTCAGCGAAGTCTTTAATGTCTTGAAAATTTTGATAGACAGAAGCAAATCTTACATAGGCTACCTGGTCAAGTTCTTTAAGCTGGTTCATTACCTGTTTTCCAATTACTTGAGCTTCTATTTCTCTCTCGCCAATTTTTCTTATGTAATCTTTTACCTTATGAAGGGCATCTTCAATCTGATCTGCAGAGACAGGTCTTTTTTCTAACGCTGTTAAGAGTCCGGCTCTAAGTTTTTCTTCATCGAAAGGTTCCCGCCTTTCATTGGATTTAATAATTCTTGGCATCACAAGTTCTGCTGCCTCGTAGGTAGAAAATCTCTCACCACAATCTATACATTCTCTTCTTCTTTTGATTTGTGAACCGTTGGTGACTAGTCTTGAATCGACTACTTTGGTTTCTTCTTTTGTGCAAAATGGACAAAACATTATTTATAAACAGGAAATTTGGCACATAATTCCTTTACCCTTTGTCTTACTATATCAAGTTCGTCATTTTTGTCTTTATTTTCAATAGCATCACATATTAGGTCTGCCACAAGTATTGCTTCCTCAGTAGCAAAACCCCTGGTTGTCATTGCAGGTGTACCGATTCTGACACCTGAAGTGACAAATGGTGATTCAGGGTCATTTGGAATTGAGTTTTTATTAACAGTTATATTAACTGTTCCAAGAAGTTCTTCAGCTAATTTTCCAGTAACATTTTTGTTCCTAAGATCCATAAGAATTAGGTGATTTTCTGTGATTGGCTGAACTAAATCAAAACCTCTTTCACTAAACCTTTCACACATAGTTTGAGCATTTGAGATTATCTGTGCTTGATAGTTTTTAAAATCCTGAGTCATAGCTTCCTTGAAGCAAACAGCTTTAGCTGCAATCACATGCATAAGTGGTCCGCCTTGTGATCCCGGAAAGACAGCAAAATTTAGTTTCTTTTGAAAATCCTCATCCTCGTTGGAAAGAATAATTCCGGACCTAGGACCTCTTAGAGATTTATGAGTCGTGCTTGTTACTACATGCGCATATTCAACTGGATTTGGATATACTCCCCCTGCGACTAACCCTGAAACATGGGCCATATCTACAAGCAAATAAGCGCCGACTTCATCAGCAATTTCTCTAAATAGTTTCCAATTGACTACGCCCATAAAAGCAGAGAAACCTGCAACAATCATTTTAGGCTTATGTTCTTTTGCAAGTCTGGCTACTTCTGCATAATTAATGTCGCCAGTTTCTGGGTCAAGCCCATATTGAATTGCATTGAAATTCTTGCCTGAAAAATTTACCTTGGCACCATGAGTCAAATGACCGCCTTGATCTAGTGCCATACCTAAAAAAGTATCTCCCGGCTCCAATAGAGCTAGAAAAACAGCAGCATTAGCTGATGCTCCTGAATGTGGCTGCACATTTGCAAATTTAGCATTAAAAAGTGCTTTTGCTCTTTCAATGGCTAAAGTCTCAGCACCATCAACATGCTCACATCCTCCGTAATAACGTTTATTTGGATAGCCTTCTGCGTATTTATTTGTCAGCACACTACCTTGTGCTTCCAGGACTCTCTTTGATGCATAGTTTTCAGATGCTATTAGTTCAATGTGTTCTTCTTGTCTATTAGATTCTGCTTCTAGAAATTTTGATAAATCTGAATCATATTCAGCAATCTTCTGATTTTGAGTTCTTATAAATTCATTCATGGTTTTTTATGTTTAAACTTTGATTTTCTTTTAGGATAACAAGCTCGACAAATAGGGCATTCAAGACCGAAGCAACCTCTAGCAGAACAATACTTCCTAGCATACATAATAATTTGGATATGAAGTTTATTCCATTGTTCAGTAGGGAAAAACTTCTTTAAATCTTTTTCAGTAGTAGAGACATTCTTGCCAGATGATAATCCCCACCTCTGCGCACATCGGTGGATATGAGTATCAACAGGAAATGATGGTATGCCAAATGCTTGAGAAACAACAACTGATGCAGTTTTATGACCGACTCCTGGTAGGGTTTCTAGTGATTCGAGATCTTGTGGCACAAGACCGTTATAGTTATTGACTAGGATCTGCGAAAGCTTTTTTATGGCCTTTGATTTTTGTGGTCCCAGCCCACATGGTTTTATTATTTTATATATTTGTTCTTGGCTTAAAAACTGCATTTTTTCTGGGTTTGAAGCCTTTAAAAACAAAGCAGGAGTTACTTGATTAACTCGTTCATCAGTGCATTGGGCAGACAGTAAAACTGCAATTAGAAGTGTAAATGGATCAACATGATCGAGCGGCACATCCGGGTCAGGGAAATGCTCATTCAAAATTTGTACTATTTTTTCTCTTTTCTCGCTTTTTCTCAATGTTTCAAAAGTTTGCTTACCTAGTTAATTGTTATATTATATGAGGATAAATATCTTATGGGAGAGTATATGAGATACATATTATTAATATTAGTTCTGCTAGTCAGTTCTTTTTCTTATGCTCAAGAAAATTCTGAATCTGTTGATACAGAAAATATTGAGGAAGTTGTTACATCAGCTTTAAGAAAGGAAACTGCTCTACAGGATACTGGTCTAGCTGTTACAGTTATTTCTGCAACAGATATCGAATCAAAGAACCTAAAGGAATTTTACGACTTTCAGTTTAATGTTCCAGGTGTTCTTTTCCAAAAAACTAACTTCTCTGGTGCAGGTGTCCAGATAAGAGGTATCTCCAACTATGCAGTTGGTGGTTCATTTGCTGCTGTTGCTTCAATGCAACAAGATGGCATTCTTATGGGTAACCTACAAATGGCTCAAAACGAGTTGTTTGATCTAGAAAGTTTTGAGGTTCTAAGGGGTCCACAAGGAACTCTTTATGGCGGTAATAACCCAGGCGGTACTTTCATTATGAACAGTGTCGATCCGGGTGAAGAAGTAGATGCTTATTTCAAAGCGGAATTTGGTGATAAAAATCTTGAGAGATACACAGGTGCTATGACATTTGGTGCTGGTGAAAGAGTTAGAACAAGATTTTCGTTCAGATCTTTAAGAAGAGACGGATACACTGAAAACCTTTTTGATGGAACTGATATTGACGACAGAAAATACTCTGGCGTAAGAATGAAAACAATTTTTGATATATCTGATGACACAACATTGAAGCTAACAGTTCTTCATAACGAAGAAGAAGATTCAAGACTTAGAGTTCAAAGAGCGGCTTGTAACATCAACCCTCTTCTAGGTTGTGATCAATGGGGCGATGGCTTACCAACAAGTGGAGCAAGTCATTCAGGTGTTAGTGCATTTGGTTCAATCGATTTTATTACATTGAACTACCCAGGTAATATTGTTCAACCTGACTTATCTTTAAGTTATACAGATGGTGCAATATTCCCACAAGATATTAATCAAACATTCTCATCTTTGAATCCAAAAAATGATAGATATGACTACAGTGCAGCTTTGGCACTAGAGCATGTTATAAACGATAATTACACTTTATACATGACAGCTGGTTACAATGATCAAGAGTACGATCATTCTCAGTCATTGAATGGTTATGCAGCGAATAGAGCTTATAGAATGGGTCCTATTCAAGCAAATATCTTTGGAACAGAAAGAAGTTTCCAAACAACTGAGGAAGCTGACTCTTCTCTTTCAAACTACACAACTAAGCAGTTTGAGATAAGAATAGCTTCAGATTTAGATTCCAGAACCAACGGTACTGGTGGTATCTTTCTTTATACAAATGATGGTCTAACTAACTATCGTGTTACTTCTCCAGGTATGCAATATTACTCTGATGTAAGTAGAGGCCCTATCGGTGGAATGTTCCCTGACTTAGGAGTCTACGGTGGTCTAGGATTCTGGGCAACGTATTTCACAACATATGGTGGCGTAGCAGTAGATAACATTACTAACGGAGTTGTTAGCGCAGCTATAGACTATGTTACTAATGATCCAACAACGCCTGCACAGATTGCAGCTTTAATACCGCAATTAATTGCAGCAGGCCAATGTGTAGATCCAGCTACTGATTGTGCTCAATTAGCACAACAAGTTCTTGTTGGTAATGCTGCACAACTTCCACAAATTGTTGGAGCAGGTACCGTTGCTGGTGTAGCTCAATCTCATACAGATGCAGCTAACCAGGTAAGAGCACTTGCAGCTTTACCTCCAAGCGTTGTTGTAGGAGCCGGTGGAATTCCGATTCTTCCAGCTTTGCCTGAATGGCAACAGCAATTCCAGTCTTATAATAGAAATGAGAACGATACACTTGGTATATTTGTCGAAACAAATACTGAGTTAAATAATCGTTGGTTTGATAACCTAACTATAGGTGGAAGATACAATCAAATCACTGTTACTGATTATGTTTTCTCAGGAATTACAGATATTTCACAATCACTGGCTGGTTATAACGGAACTATTAATGGTTTCCCAAATCCTCCAGAGCAGTCTGTAGATCTAACTGAGTTCACAGGTAGAGTTATATTAGATAAGAAACTTGATGGCGAAAGATTCTCTTTCTTAGATGGTACTTTGTTATATGCTAAGTTCGATAGAGGTTTAAAATCCGGTGGATTTAACCCAACATCAAACTTACTGCCTGGTGAAAATTCATCCTTAGTTGATGCTGAAATACACAATGTATTTGAGCTTGGTACTAAAGGCACATACTTAGGTGGAGCATTACAATTAAATGGATCTATATACTGGAATGCAGTTACTGGTATGCAGTTAAACAAGATTATTGGTTTAGCGTCACAAACATTCAACTCTGACGTTGATGTGAATGGTGCAGAAGTCGAAATATTGTTTGCACCTAGCATGTCTTCAAGATTTAACTTTACAGGTTCTATTCAAAATTCAGAACTTGCTGGTTATGAAGACTATGATCCAAGAAACCCATATGGAATTTCATCAGTTGATGTGAGTACTGTTGGAAATTCTTCAGGTGTTGTATTTGGTATGACAGACGTAGGCATGATCTACAGAAGTTTAGGTAGTACATGTAATCAACCATTTAACGCTTTGGTTGGTCCAGCATGTCCTAACACAGGTTTTGTTATTCAAGACCTTTCTGGTAGAAAGTTACCGGGTGTACCTGATATGAATTTCTCAATGGGTTACGAAGTCGATGTTGTAAACAATGATAAAGGTCTGGTAACTGCTAGACTTGATTATGTTTATAGAGGGGACTTCTTCCTAACTGTATTTAATAATGATCATGAACTAGTTGATGAATTTGATTTCATGAACTTTGATCTAAGCTATTCATCACCTGATGGGAAATGGATGGTTGATCTATATGTTCATAATATAGAAGATAAAGATATTGTTACTGGTGCATTTGTCGGTTCTCAATCAAATGGAGGTGGTTATAACCTTTATTTCCAAGAGCCAATGAATGGTGGTATATCAATACAATATAACTTCTAATACATAAGATTTTATATAATGAAACCTCTGCTTCGGCAGAGGTTTTTTTTTGGAGAAAAGGATTAATAAATATTTAGAAAATTTAGTGAATGCTCTCAGGGAAGAAAATGAGGCCAATACTGAGATGCTAGATAATTTTTATAAATACCTAGAGACTGAGGATAAAATTCATTTAAAGTTAGCTAATAAACAGCTCAGGGAAATTTTAAAAGGCGCTGGTTTTGGTATTTTGTTAATCCTACCATTTTCTCCAATTACAATACCTTACTTATTCAAGAGAGCCGAAAGGCTTGGCATTGATATTATTCCAAGCTGGTATAAAAAACTTGATTTAAATGATGAGGAAAACAAGTTAAAATAATTCATTCCGGAGATTATAAAAATGAAAAATGTAGTAATAGTTGATAGCGTAAGAACAGGATTAGCGAAGTCATTTAGAGGGACTTTTAATATGACTAGGGGTGACGATATGATTTCACACCTAATAGATGAGATGCTTGCTAGAAACCCTAATCTTCCTGCAGATGCAGTAGAAGATGTCATCATGGGTTGCGGTAATCCAGAAGGAGCAACAGGACATAACATTGGTAGAAATGCAGTAATTCTATCTAAATTACCTATAACAGTTGGCGGTACGACAGTTAATAGATACTGCTCATCAGGCTTACAAACAATATCAATGGCAGCTGGCCAAATTATGGCAGGTGGGTACGATACCATTATTGCTGGTGGAGTTGAATCTATAACTATGACTACACCAAACATGAATATGAATGGTTTTGTAAATGACAAAATTAATGCAGAAAACCCAGGAATTTATTTTCCTATGGGCACTACTGCAGAAGTGGTAGCCAAGAGATACAACGTTTCAAGAGAATCTCAAGATGAGTACTCCTTGCATAGCCAACTAAGGACCGCAGAAGCACAGGAAGCAGGTAGGTATGATGATGAAATTGTGCCAATGAAGACGCAAATGATGCTTACAAATAAAGAAACTGGTGAGCAAAAAATGGTTGATGCTGAATGTGTTAAAGATGAATGTAATAGACCATCTACAACAATAGAAGGACTATCTTCTCTTAAACCAGTCTTTGATGAGAATGGTAGTGTGACAGCAGGAAACTCTTCCCAAATGTCTGATGGCGCATCAATTACACTTGTAATGTCTGAAGAGAAAGCACTAGATTTAGGGTTAAAACCTAAAGCTTACTTTAGAGGGTTCACTACTGTTGGTTGCAATCCAGATGAAATGGGTATTGGTCCAGTTTTTGCTATACCAAAATTGCTTGAACAAAATAAACTTAGTATCGAGGATATTGGTTTGTGGGAATTAAATGAGGCTTTTGCTGTGCAAGTGGTTTATTGTCGTGATGAGTTAGGGATCCCGATGGATAGATTAAATGTTGATGGTGGGTCTATAGCTATAGGCCATCCTTTTGGCATGACAGGATCTAGATTAGCCGGGCACCTAGTAAGAGAATTAGAAAATAGAGATCAACAATTTGGTGTTGTTACTATGTGTGTTGGTGGTGGTATGGGAGCAGCTGGCCTGTTCGAAAGATATCCTTCTTAGTGAATAAAGAAGAATATTTTCTA
>CETY01052767.1_pt1 | contig 11154 bp, 12 predicted proteins | sample 361551 | NCBI WGS metagenome assembly CETY01 (sample SAMEA2623135, study PRJEB7988) | marine metagenome | biome: marine biome (ENVO:00000447); feature: deep chlorophyll maximum layer (ENVO:xxxxxxxx); material: "saline water (ENVO:00002010), including plankton (ENVO:xxxxxxxx)" | depth 45 m | reverse complement strand
GAGGCGAGAACCGCATCCGCCCCCCCAAGAGTAAACCCCTCCACACTAAACATACAAAAGGCTAATAAACCTGTAACGACTAATAACATATTCTTAGTCTTTTCAGATTTCTGAGTCATTGCAACATAACCTAAACCGAGTACTAAAAGAATTTTAACAATGTTCATTTATATTATGAATAGTATAAAAAAAAATAAGAATAAATTAATAATTAAAATTTAAATTTATATAATCTAAAATTTCTGTTTATTTATCATAAATAGAAATCTAAAATTTCTGTAGTGAATTTTGAACTCGTTTCACATTCATATTACAACTATTCACTAAATATTTATAAATACCGTCTGGATCATATTTAGTTTTACTAATCGGTAAATTTTCTAAATCTATTTTACCATCAAAGACTTTAAATAATCCTCGTGAAGCAATATATTTATTTTTAAATTCTTCGGGTATATTTATCTTTTCATCAGATTCTATAAGATTTTCTATATTTTTATATTTATGAATGTATTTCATTGCTCTAACAGGACCTACTTTAGGAATAGTTGGACAATAATCACAACCACATAAGATACACATATCAATAAATTCATTATGATTCATTTTAAAATCTTGAATAATCTTCTCAAAATTAAATACTGTAACTATATCGGGTCGCTTAATACTCTTATCAATACAAGTTCTGAGTAAAAGAGGACATCCATAAGAAAGAGTATCCATATCTTCTGTCATTACAGCATCAACAAATCCTAACCTACATAGTTCTGAAGCATAAGCTTCTGCTTCACCATCGGCATGAATATAAGATACACCCATTAATGAAAACATATGTTTAAGATCATCTATATATTCTTTCTTTATTCGGATAGTTCCCTTTTCCAAAGCTTTCTTTTCTTCTAGATTTTCTGTATTTTCCATTTTTTGTTTACATTCATTTGCTTTTTTGTTGCGTTCTTTAATACAATCACTCTTTTCTACTGGTGGTTTTCCATCAAAGATATAAATAGGTGTAATACCAAATGTTAAAAGCTGATTTGTCTTATAATATAAACCCTGAATATGACTTACAACTTTTCCTTCACTATTTCTTAGATAATCTCCTTTTGATCTTACATTCATTAGACTCTTGTAAAGAAAGATACTCGTATCAATAGCAATACGTTTATCTTTCATTGTATATAGACCTTTATGCTCAATAGAACCAGGTGAATTCTTTTTCACTAGTTGGGTTAATCCTTTGATTCCCATTGTGATTGAATTATATTTTAATTAAGTTTTTAAATATTATTTAATCAAATTTTTATCTAAAATAAATTATAAAATATGAATAACATCGACATCGACACAAGTCTTGGAAAGATTAAGAAATTTGATTCTGATCGTTTAGATTCTGAATTGGATGCTGTGAGGGAAACATTGGGGCTGCCCTGGTCGGATAAGTACGGGCAAACCGTGCTAAAATTGGAAGAATACAAAAAAGCACTGGATGAAGAAGTCAAAGAGAGAAAAGAGAGAAAAAAGTTAGCAGAAGATTATGCAAATGATGATATTGAGTATAGTAGAGAGAAAGGATATAGTTCAGGACTGGGCGGTGGGGGTAAGAGGATGAAAAAATCAAAAAAGCGCAGACGTAAGTCTAAAAAGAGAAAGACTAACAAAAAACGTAAATCTAAAAGAAGAAGACATAGATCTACAAAGAGGAAATAAGTTTAAAAATATCATAAAAGATAAATTATTATTATATGTCATTTGAGAATATTACTCGCAAGTTATTAGATTCGGTAAAAAAAGAAATAAAAAAACAAGAACACATAGATACAATAAATAATGATATTATTAAACCTATTGTTGATAAAGTATTAGAACAATTATATCCTTATTTTTTTGGATTTAGTATGATAATTACATTTATAGTTGTTTCTGTATTTGTAATCTTATGTTTAAATGTTAAAATTTGTTATTTTTAACGTCTTCTTTTAGTATATTTTCTTTTAGATTTATAATTTCTACTGCTTCGCTTGCGCTTTTTAGATTTCTTTCTTTTAGATTTTCTCATCCTCTTACCACCGCCGTGGCGCCATGCAGATCCAAATTCACTCGTCCAACCTGGTCTCCCCAAACCTGGTTCAAATAAACCTACATTCATCTCGCCTCTATTTAACATGGTGTAATTGTGTGCAGTTTCTGCCGACCTTCTAGTGGTCGCATCTCTTCTTCTTCTATTTGCTTCAGATTCGGCGGCGGCGGCGGCGGCATCGGCGGCATCGGCGGCATCGGTGGCGGCGGCATCGGAGTTGCGCGTGGCACCATGGGGTCTGGGGCTGAGATTTTTAATAGTATGCACTGTTCTAGGTGGGATGGTGATCTTGATGGGTTCCCCGGCTTCATATTTGCCTGTTATTGGGGATTTGTTCTTAGAATACACGACATGCTCCAAATCAATTAATTTTGCTTCTAATCTCCAGCCTCCACGTGCACAATAAATACCAGTAATTTTAGCCCTAAAAGTATCATCGGGGATACTTTTGTAATTATCATATCTTATTGGTCCTCGTCCATCTATTCTTCTTACGGGCAGATCAGTGTTTGGCGCCGATACATCATTTTTATTTACCCTTATTAAATTACCTATATAATTATGCTTAATAAATTCTTGTAAAATTTCTATATCTCTCTCTACAGGCATGCCGTCGAAGTCACAGAAACCAGTTTTGATCCAATCAGGCCAAGGTTTATGTTCCATTTTTATATACTATATTTAATAAAAAATTTGATTTAAATATTACATTCTAAATTAAATATATTAAAATGGAAACTAAAATTGTTCAATGGGTTCAGTGTGATAATCAAATCAAAGAATACAATGATAAGATGAAAGAAAAAATTAAACCAGTCAAACAGATGAGAGATAAATTAGGTGATGAAATACTACAAGAAATAAATATAAGTCAAATTGAAAAATCACAAATACCAACATTTAATATTCAAGCATTAAATACGAGTATTATTCCAACAGTAAATAATAGTTATGAAGGTTATACAAATAAATTTCTTTCAGATTGTTTTACAGAATATTTTAATTCAGAAGAAAAGGCAAAAGAATTATTAACATTTATGAAGGATAAACGTAAAGTTGAAAAGAAATATTCATTAAAAAGAAATCATTTAATGGATCTAAATGATTAAACTATAGGGACACTCGGATTCATAGCAATACCACACAATCCTCTATTATCATCAATATTTCTTTGAATTTTTATATAACCATTTTCTCCCCATGATTTTGACCAAGAATTTTTTATGATCCAATAATCCATATCATAATCTTTATCATAACCATAACCAATCAGTAAAACACCGTGATCTAATTGAAATCCACAATCAGGGTCTGAATAAATACCTGATTTATACATCTGAAATGAACGCTTATTTGCCTGAATAGCAACCGAAACAGGTTGATGTTGAACAGCTCTCATTAACATATTTTCTTGATTAGGTATTACATCACTATAATTACTTATTTTTACTAATGATTTACAAGTATTATTACATTGTTGATTATCCTGACCTACATAAGGATAAGAAATATTAGTACATAAACTATTATTCATTATATATTGAAATGCCAAATCCATACTTCCTCCCTCACATCCATGATTTTTTGATGAACAATCAATTAATTCTTGTTCTGAAAGATTATATAAATTATTATTCTTGATAGCCCAAGCAGATTCTACGGCACCAACAGAGGAGAAAGCCCAACAAGAACCACAAGAACCTTGATTTTTAACAGAAGAGACTTTGAAACTATCTCTCCAATCTACACTATCTTGATGTAAATCAGTAAAATTTACTATGATAGGATTCTTTTTAGATATATAAATAATGTGATTCATAGGGGTAAATTCATTTATATAAGTATTATTAATGTATTTGTTTTCTTCAACCTTATAACTATGATTTTCTGAATTATGTTTATTAATAAATTCCCTATTAGATAAGGCGAAAGTAGATAATACTATATTTTTTAATAAAGTAAACATATTATATATTATATTTTATATTATATTTATGTCTTTCCATATAAATAGAAGTCATAATTTAGCAGATTATTTGAAGGATAAGGGATGGCACAGTGCTACACCAGAAGAAATATCTAAATTTTCTTATTGGGATACATATTCAGCACCTGAAATAAGATCAGAAATAAAAGTATGGAATAAAACAGGATTTTCAGCGATTGTAGATTGTTTATATAGTTGGCATAAGAGGCTTGAAAAGTTAAACTTAACTCATTTAGCACCCTATACAATAACTGATTGGGAAAATCATAGATTATCCCCTGAAGATTTTCAAGGTGGTGGATTATGGTTTTTTAAACAAATATTTGGTGTTCATGGAAAAGGTATTAATTTAATATCTAGTTATGAAGATTATCAAAAAATATTCCAAATGGAAGATAAACCGAAAGATATTCAAGGACCTTGTTTAATGGAACATTTACATCATGAATATATATTACAAAAGGGGATAAGGAAATCTCATTTAATTAAAGGAGGTTATAAATATAATTTAAGAGTTTATTCATTAACGAAAGGGACAGGTGAAACTTATGCTTATAATGATTCTTTATATTATTGTACCTTATTCCCTGTAAAATATGATAATAAAGATTGTTTTGTAGGTAAAAATAATAAAGTATATCCTTTATCTGTAAAAGATAAAAGTGATAAAACATTTGTTCCTAAAAAGCAGATGAGAAAAAATGTTCATGTATCTCATTGGAAAGCAGATGAAGAAGGTGAATTTAATATTACAGATACCCGTAAAATGGGTAGATTAAGTGAATTACCACAATATAAAACGATTATGAGAAATTTATTTCAAAATATAAGAGAAATGTCCTTATTATTTACTGATATCCTTGAAGAATATAAATCTTGTGAAAATAAACCATTTCAAACTGATTTAAATAAAATATATCAGATATGGGGTTCAGATTATATAGTTAGAGAAGATTTAAGTGTAAAATGCTTAGAAATAAATGCATTCCCTATGTTATCTCATGGAGATCCTCATAAAGGACAAAGTGGATCTAAAAAGAGACCACATGAATTAAGATTTAGAAAAGCCGGTTTTGATAGAGATTTGATGAGATTATTTGGATATAATTTTGAAAATACAGATAAACCGAATAATTGGGTTCAATTAAATCATGAATTTATAAATACTCCTATAGAACGATTACATTTACAAAAATATAAAAAATCTACAAAAAAGAAATCTACAAAAAAGAAATCTAAAAAAAGAAAATCTAAAAGAAAGTAGATGAAAGAATATATAACGAGATGTATAAAATCTAAAAGGAAAGATAAATATACTTATGAATATTTAGATATGAAAGATAATCATATAAATCAGTCTATCGTTAAAAGATTATTAGAAGGATTATATATACCTCCTGCTTATGAAGATGTTAAAATAAATCTAAATAAAAATGATAAAGTTTTAGCGATTGGTTATGATGAGAAAGATAGACCTCAATATATTTATAATAAAAAATTCACTGAAAAAAATAAAAAGAAAAATTTTCATAAAATGATTGAGTTCGGTGAAAATTATAAAAAGATGATGAATAGTGTAAAAAGAGATTTATATTCTGAAGGGGAAACAAAAGAAAAACAAATTGCAATGGCTCTGATGTTAGTAATAGAATGTGGTATTCGTATAGGTTCAGAAAAGTATAGAGATGAAAATGATTCCTTTGGTGCTACTACATTAGAACCGAGACATATAAAAATCAATGGTGAAGTTGTAAGAGTTGATTTTATAGGTAAAAAGGGTGTACAAAATACAGGTAAATGTAGAAGTAAAAGATTAAGTCGTAATCTTCGTATTAAAAAAAGAACATTAAATAAGAATGATTCAATATTTACTTATAAGAGGGGTAATAAATGGTATTCATTGAAATCAAGTGATGTAAATAAATATTTAAAACGATTTGGAAATTTCACTAGTAAAAATTTCAGAACATGGGTAGCAAATTTAAGTTTTATTTCAGAAATACTAAAATATGAAAACCCAACTAAAGAGAGCGAATACAAGAGAAATATTAATGAGGCTTTACAAAAAACAGCACATAAATTGAACAACACATCATCAGTCTGTAAAAAAAATTATATAGATCCATATTTAATTGATTTATATATGAAAGATAATAAGAGATTTATTCAAAGTTTTAAACACGCTTCTACTAAAGAAGAAATTAGTGAAATTTATATTAAATTACTAAAATCAAAATAATTTCCAAATTAATATAGTTTCCAAATTAATATAGTTTCCAGGACCATTTACCATTTACTCTAGTTCTTTTTCCGACTATTTTATCTGTTAGTTTATCTTCATTGTATTCAAAAACATCTTGTTCAGGATCATCTTCTTTATAAACGAAATATTGTTTTTTATCTTTTTTAACTTTCATTAAAGTTTTAGGTTCTACTTTTTCAACTTTATCTTCTACAGGTGAAGGTGGGTTAGATGGTTCGGGTTCTAAATGGGGTATTGTTTCATTATCTGAAGAATGAATACTTCCTTCAGGTGAAGGCTCTGATTCAGGTGCTTCTTTTATATCTTCATATATAAAATTTGGATTCACTTCTCCGGTTTCTTTATTTACTGGTTCAACTACTTCTGAAAGAGTAATCTTATTTTCTTCTTTATTTTTTACTTCTTCAATAATATTATCAATCTTTTGTTTCTTATTATCTTCTTTAGATTTAGATTTTTCTTTCTTATGGAATTCTAATAAATCATTTAGTCTTTTAATTTCTCTATCTTTTTCAGAAATATCTTTTGATAGAGTCCTTAACATATCATGACGATTGTTTTCTCTATCACATTCTTCTTTTAGTTCTAACTTAGAGTTTAAATCTTCAATAATTTTTTCATAATCACAAACAGTCTTTTCAAGGTGCTTAATACGATTATCTTTTTCAAGAGAAGAACTCTCTAAACTACGTATATTACTACTCATAGTTCTCATTTCTAAATCTGTTTCACATTTTGATTGTATTTTTGTTTCATTCATTCGGTTGTATTCACTAAAAATTTCATTGAGTAAATCTTGGATTTTATTTTTTTTATCACAAATATCCATCTCTGTTAAATATTATTTGCTTTAAATTTTTAAATAAAAAAATCAAATTTATATTATAAATGGATTTAGGAGGTGGTTATGATAATGATTTAGATGGGGGAGCTATAGGTGGTGCTAATGGAGGAGCAAGAAAAAGAATGTATAAAGAAAATCATTGTTCACCCGGTGAAAATGATGTTGAAGGAAGTTGTTTAGACGATGATATTGTAATTAAAGTTGCTAAAGCAATAAATAGGTTATCAAATAATAATCAAAAATTAGATAAAGTAGATTTATCGAGGGAACCTGAAGATATACATGGTGATATATGTCAACAAATTAGTAAAATATCTAAATGTTCCAGTGAAGCTTGTTGGCAAAAAATAAAATCATTAATGAAAGAATTAGGTTCAGATAAAGAAGAATTCATAGATAGTTTTAAACCTCAAATGCCTAAAGAATGGATAAAAGATTATAATGAATGGTTATCTACTTTTGAAATTGAAGATTGTTTAGAACAACATTTAGATGCTGATAAAAGTTTTTATTTTTATGGAGCTGTTCCTATAGATTTTAAAAAATGTTCAGTTAGTAATTTATGCTCATTTGATATGAAAAAACATTTAGATAAAGGAGAAACAAAAATAGGTATTGTCTTTAATACTGATCCCAGCACAAAAGATGGTCAACATTGGATATCTTTATATATGGATTTAGGTAAACATAATAATGATTATCCTGGTATTTATTATTTTGATTCATTCGGTAAAAAACCTCCTAAAGAAATAAAAGAATTAATTAGATTATCACAAGATCAAGGTCAAAAATGTAATTGTGAACCTTATTATTTTTATAATGATTATTCATATCAAAAAAGAAATTCGCAATGTGGAATGTATGCGATTCATTTTATTAAAAAAATGTTAGAAGGTTTATCATTTGAAGAATATCTAAATACAAAACTTTCTGATAAACATATGATAGACTTAAGAAAAGATTATTTTATAAAGATATAATTAATTTAAATATTTTCTATAAAAATATATTCTATAAGTTTATATAGTATGTTTTCTTATTATTTTGATACGAGTGATTATGCTGAAATATTACAATATGTTTCTTTATTTTTATTATTTGTTATTGGCGCGATGATTTATTACATGAGTAATAATAGTGAAAGTTTAGGTAAAGATTTAAAAGATCAAATTAATAATTTAGATTTAGAATGCCCGGAATGTCCTGATCATCCAGGATGCCCAGCATGTCCTAAATGTCCAGATCTAAAATGTAATGAAGGGTCGTGTCCAGAATGCCCTGCTTGCCCAGCAACAGAAGGAGAAGGTGGTGATGGGAATAAGAGATGTCCCGCTTGCCCGACTGCTCCAGCCGTATCTTGTCCCACAGTTGATGATATTGTTACAGGTATTTTCCCAGGTAGAAATCCAGGTATTACTAGTGGTGGTAAATATTTTGATATTATGTCGAATGATAGTTATGAATTATTACCTAGTTATGATTTTTATAATCCTGTTGATGCTTTCCCCAGTGATAGTATTCTTTCTGTCCCGGATAATTTAATGCAAGGTAATGTAGATGTATTACCTACACAGATAGATAATAGTGTTTCAGGTAATTTAGTAAATACATCTTCAGATACTTCATTATCTAGAATGAATATGGCTTCTACAGGTGAAAATACAGGTCCATCTACCTTTGGTTCATCTACCTTCGGTTCAGACACTGAAAGAGTTGAATCTGGTTTAAGTAATGTTGAAAGACAAAGAAGAGCAGCAATAGCTGATGGTGGAGATGCCGATGCTGCTGCTACGGCACAAGCGACTAGAGACGCGAATGAAAGTGATACAAGGAGTGATTTTGAACGTCAAATTGGTGGAAATAATCCTTAAAAATAAGTTTAAAGAATATTATTCTAATAATTTTAATCTTTAATTATGTCTACTTATGACATGTATTTCTCTAAAAAGAATAAAAATTACATGTTTCAAACTTTATCGAGTGTAATATTACAAGAAACCAGTTATGATATCAGTAATGATTCTACTTATATAGAATTATATCGTTTACATTATCCTAGTATATTTGATATGATAAATACAGATGAAATATCTATCTTAAATAAAGAATTAATTAATCATATTGGTGAAATAATATTAAATAAACTAAAAAACCCACAAATTATTCAAAAAGTTGAAGATAAAATAGAACCAGATATAAAAATACCAGAAAAGAAAAATATTCAAAATATTTATAGTATTCATAGAAGTAAAGATTCTAAAAATAGATTTAACTTTAAGATTAAATTAAAAGATAATCCTAAAAGTTTTACCGAAACTAAAAGTTTCACTGAAATCAAAGATTTTCAACCTAAATCTATTACTCTACTAAAAGAACAAAATTCATTATTTAGTAATGATACTATTTTCTTAAGATTTAATGATACTGATAATATATCATTTAAATTTAAAAGTAAAAATATCATAGGTGAAGATGAATATTATACTTATGAATGTATTACAGATGATAAAATTGAATATATAAATATTTTACATATTGAAATTTTAAATTACCTTTTAATGACACCTTGTAATAAACGAGACATATTTAAGATAAAGCGTACTAAAGATATTAAATATGAAAATGATAAATATACTTGTTTAGAAATAAAAGATAATAGTTTTTCATTGGATCAAGAAATAGGTTTATTAAATAAGGATAAAGAATATATGAAGAGTGTATTTAGTAAACATATTTTAGATGAATACATATTAATAGAAAAATTAGATTTAAAAGATATTAAATATATTTTAAAGATGAATCAAAATATATCTATTCAGATATTAATTTAAGAATTTTATTATAAATGAGCAGTAATCCACGGTTTATAGATACTTTTATGGAGAATTCTTAAATAAACATAATAATTGAAGTTTTAAATGATTATGATTTTTAATATAATCTTTAATTTATTTTTTTCTATATATTATTATAAATATTATGGCTACGAGTAATGACTTATATGGAATTCTCGGTGTCGCACGAAATGCCACCTCCGCTCAGATCAGGAAGGCGTATCACTCAAAGGCGCGCAAATGCCACCCGGACAAGTTTCCGGGCGACGAGACAAAGACTGCCCAGTTCCAGGAGCTTAAGAAAGCATACGAGGAGTTGTCCGACAAAGGACGAAGAGAAAAATACGATGATACAGGTCTAACGGAAGAAGTCGCAGCAGAAAATCCACAAGCGGCGTACCACGCAAGTGTGGCACTCGAACCAATCAGACCAGAGCCAATAAATATTACAGAAGCAGAATATTTAAATGGTGTGACCAAAACATTGAATATTCGGGGAAAGGATGTAACATTTAATATCCCCGCGAGACACAAGGGTGATTTAAATATATCAAAATCTGAACTAGATCCAAGTTTAGCAAGGCAGTGCTCAAGTGTAATAATAAATGTTATACCACCTTTCACAGAACCAAAAGCAGGTAATTTTGTAAAAGTGTTCATAAACAAAAATGGTCGGAATGCAAATATTAAGGCGGGTCATAGAGATAGAGTGGAGGTTAAAGGATTTGTGTTAAATTTTGTTAAACCCACCTCCACCTCCTACAAATATTTCATGATATTAGATGAAGCAAGTATTCAGGAGGTGCCGAGCTTATCCTCGCAGAATTTTATAATGATGGTGAGAGTGGACGAAGCATTTATGGGAAATTTTGAATTATTGGACACAACAGAAATAGAAAGATTTAGAGAAAGTTTCAATGAAAAAACATTTGTGGACGCGCTTGGGGAGAGCAAAAAATTTCATTCTGTGAAATTTTACAATATGTTGAAAGAAGCTGGGAAAGATATGTTTCAAGTAACCCCCATCCACACACGCATCGATGGGCGCACCGAAAGACACCACTCGTTTAATTTGAAAATCACTGGCAAAGATGGAAACGGTGAAGTATCCACAGAAATCACCGAAGGAACCTTAGTGGAAGATTT
>CETY01080218.1_pt1 | contig 11166 bp, 12 predicted proteins | sample 361551 | NCBI WGS metagenome assembly CETY01 (sample SAMEA2623135, study PRJEB7988) | marine metagenome | biome: marine biome (ENVO:00000447); feature: deep chlorophyll maximum layer (ENVO:xxxxxxxx); material: "saline water (ENVO:00002010), including plankton (ENVO:xxxxxxxx)" | depth 45 m | reverse complement strand
ACTTCAGCAGTTTCTTCCCATTCCCACACATTACTGTGCTTAGGGTTCTTCTTTTCTTGTGTGAATGTTTTTTTGGTCATTGTTTTTCCATGTGTCGATTAGTAATAAAAGTTCATCTATTCTCTTTCTTGCTACTTCTATTCTCTCATCTGTAGAGTTGCTCATAAGTCATACTCCTTATGCAATCTAATAAACTCGTCATCATCTACTTCGACCTTAATGTCACTCTCAACTGGATCCCAGTTGGTGCAGTCTACCTGCTCTTCATCTACCCAACAAGTTACCTCGTCAGACTCTTGCGACTTTGATTTCTTCATAGAAAATGTCCTCAGGATCTAGTACGGTTTTACAGAACTCTACTACATTTATAAACTCTTGAGGTTCGTCACATTCAACGAGTTTTTCGTCACCATCAGATGAGACACAAAGGATTGACCTTTTGCCTACATTGATGACCACCCTCATAATCCATTCGTCTTCATTGCCCATAGAGTGATGTAACCATATGTTGTTATTGTAGCATGAGAGGATCATGGGGTCAAGTCTCGATTGGGACTTTGTGTCTTATCCCCCTCGTACTCAACCGTAATAGATTTGATATCCTTCCTTTCACCTACGACCATCCATGATATAGTATCAGTGCAACTAGAAGTTTTTGCCTGTATTGTTAATGATCCACCCGTTACTGAACCTTTTATAGCAGTCCATCCCGTCTCATTTGTAGTAAAACATTGAACATTATCAACTAATGCTTCAAATGTGCCAGCACTCATTTCATTGGTAGTATTAATATCAAGTGTAGCAATACCAGCAACTAGTGCGGTTTTACCACGATAGATAAGATCTGCCTTTGGACTCTCTATGCAACTATGAGCAAGACGATTAGTTCCACCCTTGACTGGGTGTACAATATCAAATAACTTACTTGTAGCAACAATAGATCCAGACCATGATGCAAATCCACCAATGGATATATCTCCACCAGTGGTTACATTACCTTCAAGATGACTAGTACCCTCAACATGTAAATTAGACATTAAGTCTGTATCATCACAGACATACAATTCCTTTTCTACCTGTAGTTGCTGTAATGTAGTAATACCTGGACGGACTAATACATTACCAGTAAAGATTCTAACATCACCAAATGTTATTTCTGTATGACATTGCTGTATGTCATTAAATCCAGCAAAGATACATGGATCCTCGAAATAATCAACATGATCACCGTGAACATATGGTTTATTTGCCACATCTACTTTATCATTACAATTAAATGAATTTGGATTCGATTCGGCCATTACCCAATACCTCCAAATTTCTTAGCAATTCCTTTTAATTTATTAGGAACACCAGCATCTTTAAACTTAGTAGCAATACCTTTCAGTTCCTCAATGGTTCCACCACCGAGAAGAGTCTTAGTTTGCTCATCAACAATCACATCAATACCTGCCTTAGCAGCATCTAATTGTGCCTTAAGTAGATCACCTTCAGCTTGAATTGCTGCAAGATCAGTAGAATCCAGAATACCAATAATATCTTTCTTCATAGAAGTTAGATTACCAAGTTGCTTAAGTTTGAAATCTTTTGGTACAATTGAATCCATCATAGAAACAGCATCATTACTAAAGTTACCAATAGTCTTAGCAGCACCCTGACCAACAGATCCTGATCCTATTTTATTAAGAACACCAGTTAGTGCATTACCACCTGGCACAACACCAAGAGCAGATTGTGCTGAAGATGTTAATGAATCAATACTATCTGTTGCTAATATATTACCAATACCCTTAATAGAATCTATCCCAGAAGCACCACCCATAATACCAGGAAGACCACCTTTAGCAATTGAACCTAATGGACTGTCAATTAATCCAGTAGCTTTATCTACTAAACCACCAGATATACCACCAGTAGCAGCACTCAATGGATCTTTAATAAGACCAGTGGCATCATTTACCATTTTATTAAGTCCTGCAAATCCACCAGCACCAGCAAGAGCACCTTTTGCTTGATCAAGAAGACCACCAGCACCTGATGCTTTTGATACTAGATTCTTAACATCTGCTAAAGGACTTTCAAGACCTAACTTAGCAGACTCTATAGCTGTTTCTATCGGTTCAATACCACCAATATCAGGATTATCAATACCAAGATCTTGGAGACTTAACCCCATTCCTCCTGCTGCTGCACCAGCAACCCCTGCATCTCCTGCAGGACCAGCACCTAGTGCAGTTTCTTGTGATTTAGGATCAAAAACTTTTGATATAACATCATCAGGAACAAATGTATTAGCAAGTACTTTATGCCCCCAAGTATTAGAAACAAGATTACCACGCTTTGCTTTCACTGCAGCAGTATTTGCTTTGATTAATGTACGACCAACACTAGACTGTAAATTAAGATTCCTACCTGCTTTGATATCAATATCCCTATCAGCAGTCATCATTATATCTTTTGCATTAACACGAAGTCTACCCCTATCAGCATTGATAGTGATATCACCTGTACTAGCACTTATTCTAATATCAACACTATTAGGATCATTCTTATCTCCTGCATGAATCTCAATAGACTTATCACATGCCATACGACCTAATCCAGATCCATGACCATGAGCTATTAAAAATACCTCACCATTATCATTAGACCCATAGATCTTAAAAGTCTCTGGACCATCCCTACCCACTCTTGGGTCACCAGATACAATCCGAAAGTGACCTCCTCGTGAATCAACAACTTTTCTTCCGTAATTATCAGCCATTAGGATTTACCTATACAGTCAATTACAGTTAGTACTCCTTCCTGTCTAGCAGGTGGAATATCTCCAAAGATCGGTCTGAGGACTGCTCCTCTTCCGTTTTCAGAAAGTATCTTAAGTACTGGTGGCACTTGATATTTAAGAATATTTAGTACCTTAACAGCAACAACACTTCCTGTATCAGGATCAACAACAAGCTCATATGTTGGTCTATCTTTAGCATTAGTCAAAGTAACTCTCTGAGGTTCTGGAACAAGTCCTGTAAATGGATCAGGAACATCTGGAGGTAATGTTACAGTTGGATCTGTTGGATCTGGTCTTGGAGGTTCTGGAGTAATAGTAATTGTTGATGCAGTTCCAGTAATAGGATCGGGGAATCCAACTGGGAATACATTAACAGTTTCATCAATCTTATCACCTGGTGTATATCCTGTACCACCATCTTCAACATATACAGTAGTTACTCCTACATTTACATCAGGTTCTTCAACAACTGGATATCCGTCACCCACAGTATCAATAACAACACCAACTACTTTACCATCTTCAATTATAGCATGTCCATGAGCACCAGCTCCAATACCACACTTATCTGTGAAACTAATCGCAGGTGGTGATTTATAATTTCTACCAGGAACTTTTATATTAACTCCTATTATACTAGCAGTCTTACTAATACCATCAGCAATACCACCTAAACCACTATTCTCTATAGTCTTACCAAGAACAACCTTACCTATAGCACCTATTCCACCACCACCAAAGATTTGCATCTTAGGACTACCACAATTTTGCTTACCACCAACACAAGATCCACCAGCACTCAGATCTTCAATAAGAGAAGATATCTCACCAAAACCCCCAAGAGTCTTAGTAACACCAGAAGGTACAAGATTACCAAATTTACTCTTAAGTCCACCTGTTAACGCACCCCTTATACCTCCACCACCTATTAGACTACTCGCAGCACCACCTAACAATCCACCACCTAGAGCATTATTAACAACATTACCTGCTATATTACTTAATCCACCACTAGCAAGACCTTGAGCAGCACCAACAATACCACCAACTGCATCAGTTATTCCACCTATTCCAGTTGCAGTCTTATTCATCTGATAAGAAACATAACTAAATGGATCTGCACCCTTCTCTAATGGACCACCAGCAATCTGATACTTTCTAATAGGTGGACATTTATCCTTATTAGTTTGTCCACAATCCAAGAATCCAGAAAAATCTTCTAATACAAGTGATGAACTCCTTAAGAAATCACCAATATCAATACCAATATCAAATATATTACCCAATCCACTGAGAGGACTCTTTAAACCATCAGCAATACCGTTAGTAATCTTATTTAAAAAACTAGCAGCAAAGTTAGTAGCAACACAACCAGAAATACCAAGACCTGATTTAAGCAGATCTTTTAACATATCAGATACAGTACCTCTCAATCCTTCTACTACTTTATTACCAACACATGCTAGAGCATTTTCTACATTTTTAATTTTAGGTATCTCTCCTATCTGTGCTGCTCTACCAGCAGAATGAGCAAGAGAATATGACTGAGGAGTATTCCCCATCTGAGCAAATACTTTTCCAAAAGTATCTTCATATAATTTTTCTAATCCCTCTTGTAACTTTGGTTCAATATGATCGTAAGTAGCATCCATCATACGACCAACAAATCCATTTGCCTGTGTCTCTACTAAATCAGCAACGGCATCAATTTCGGCCTCAAGTTTTTGTCCTGTCAAACTAAATTCTTCGACTCGTCTACCCATGTTCTCAAGTGCCTGTGCCATTCTGGACACAGAACTAGTACTACAAGTATCTGGTGTAATTACATTTTCACCTGAACCATCTTGGTCAATATGTTGTCCTGTTGTAGCACTAGAGTTAGTTGGTTGACTCTTTTTATTTTGTTCACCAGACTGATTTGGTACTCCAGTTGCAGGATCCTTTTCAGTCTTTGGATTTACTGGGGTTGTTTCAGTAAATGCTGTATATGGTTCAAATGGAGCAGTAAACTCACCATCATCCTTTACATCATCTGGTCTACCAAAAACACTAAGGATGGCAGGGACTTGTGCATCATCACCATCTAAAAAGAATCCAAATACTACATCACCCTGCTGAAGAATAGTTGAAGTCTGGTAGTTAGCACCACCAGCTCCAGCAGTAGTAGGTAATAAACAAATTGCCCAAGGCAATTCTTCATTCTCAATTCCACCTTCTTCCACCATAGGATGATATCCCATGATGCGAACCTTATATCTATTACTCCAACCATCTCCTTCATCCAACTGATCAGGTTGAGATTTCCTAGGGGCAATTTGACCGATCCACCATCTGAATCCGTCTCTACCTACAAATTGACTCTTACCTAATAGAGATTCTTCCATTTAATCGTCATACACTCTACATTCCAGAGAATCTGGGTGATTATCACAATAAACTTCTAGATGCTTGTCTTCATGGCGTGTGTGCCAATCATTGATCTTAGCATCACCAGGATTCTCTTCATTCTCTTCGTGAGCATGAAAAGCATCGTTGTGAAGTTTCAAATCTTCTTCTGTATATTCAATCATGCCATGATTAACATGCTCTTTATGATCCTTTGGATCAATGTAAGATTCATGATTTAAATCGTGTTCTGGAACTTTAGTTGACATAGTTAGATTCCTGAGGTATCTCGAACAATCTTCATGGCAGTGTACGATTCGTTTCTGCCAAAGAAATGACTGATCTCCTTGATAATATATAGACCGCTTTGAGTATAGTCGGTCTTGTCCTCTTCTGCAACTTCAGGAAACATACACTTAATAGTATCACCAGCATTTAAAGACACATTGACTGGTACTTGAATAGAAACAATCTGTGTAAATAACGATTTATATCTAGTTATTGCTTGTCCAACATCTTCAGTCTCATCCATATTTATCGTTGTAGCAGCAATACCTACAGATTTTGGTTCTAAACATCCAGTAGCATACACCGATGTAACGATTCTATGTGCCATCTCTGGTTTTGCAAATAATTTATTAGCTATTGGTGGTGGACATTTTTCATCGTCTGTACCAAGAGTTTCCTGTACATTCTCTTCCTGTGCAAATACAGCATCATCTGGTTTAGTAAACTTAAAAGTATTAGGATCAAAATAAATTCTATATGTTGAATACTCCCCACCCCTTTGAGATGCTATTATATCACCATTATCTACAGTATAACTTAAAATTTTTGTAAAAGATTTTTCTGGATTTTCAAGTGCTTCATTTTGACGATTATACCAATATGTTTCAGATGGTTTCTCATCTTTGATCAAAGATTCTACAGATCTAAACCTCATCCCTTTAGTTGTCTGCCATAAGAAAAATCCAGCACTAATAACACCTTGTCCATCACCACTAGAAGTAGCAGGAACTGCTCTCTTGGCTAACATTGGAGCAATAGTAAGGGGTTTCCTCATATTACCTATGAAATTAATACTCTTTGTAGTGTCTTCAATAACATCAATGCCATCATCCTCACATTTAATTTTTTTCAACAAATCTTTGATTATATCACTAATTTTAGTAGCTTTATATTTTTCAACCACCCTTCTATTCAAATTAATCATACCCTCTTTTGAAATCAAATGCAATACAAAAGTTTCCATTTGCTTATCTTGCATATAATTCGTCATTTTATTAACAAACATATCAATTTCAAATATACCAGGAGTCTCCTGTCTATTAATTTCTATAGGAGTTGTAATATGAATCTTAACTCTTTCACCTCCTTTAATAGGTATACCATTATATAAACCCTGACCTCCTACATCATCTCCAGTAGTAGCTATCTTCATAATAGCAGTAAAACATGGAGATGTTAAATTTTCAAAAAATTGAAAATATTGACATTTAACCTTAAGCTGAGTACCTTCACCACCACTATTAGGCACTATTTCTATATTTTCATAGGTACTACCCTGCGTCGGAGATGCCATTAGGTAAACTGAGCGTTAATTTGATTTATAGCAGTTAAAGTATCATCAACCACAATTACAGTGTCTTCTTTTTTACTAGATCCTTTATTTCCACCAGCAACTGTATTGTTACCTCCTGTATTTATTGGTACAGTAACAATCTTTTTCTTCTTAGATGGATTAAGATTAGTAATATCATTATTAGTATCAGATTTACTCATAAGATCCTCAAAACTAATCAATTCGTTGTTCTTATAACGAATTACATTTTTATAAAACTCAATTTTTCTATTAACTCCAGATTGTCTTTTTGTATCACCATCTATTTTATACTGTTCCAGTCTTATTTCTGCATCGGCAAGTTTCTTTTCATATGCTGCAATTTCTTTTTTTAATTGTACAGGATCAATTGAATCTTTCTCAGAAACAGAATTTAATGATGCGGTATCAACTTCTGATTCTGTATCTGATTTTAAACCAAGACCTTCAACAGTAACATTATTATTAGATTCAACCTTCTCTACTGGTACTTCTGCAATATTTGTTTTAACATCATTAGAATTTACTGATTTAAATTTAGCAAATGCTTGATCTATGTTTACCTGATTAATCTTAGTTCCATCACCGTCCTCACCCTCAACAGATTGATTAATATGTGGAAATAAAACTCCCAAATTTTTCTTTGCAATATCAGGATTCTCTGAAATAATTTCAGCAGTAACATTCCTTGCTTGCATCATAGTCCATGCCATTACATCCTGATTCTTTTCAGTAAATTTATCACTTGGTTTTAAACCTGCTGCTTGTGCTAATGATATCAATCCCTTTAAACCATACTTTCCAACACCTTCACCATCTCCCCTTAAATCCTCAACTTTTTTAATGCTCATATCAGTTAATCCTTCCACAGGTTTACCACCAACCTGATCAACACCTAAAGTACCCACTTCTTTCAATATAGGTGACCAGTTCATCTCAGCACCTAATGACAAATTCCCTTTTCTTTTTTCTGCCTCTGCTAAAACTTTCTTCTCACTATCAGGACTTGATGTATAATCAGTAATAGCTTTATTAATACCATCCCATGATTTATTCCATTGATCAACTACACCTCCTTCACCATTCACACCATTTACTGCTTTATCCAACTCGGCCATCTCTTTCTTTAACTCATCAGATTTAAAGAAAGCTGCTTTAATACCATCTTTCTCATAATCTGCCATAAACTGATTAACAACATCACCAAGTTCTTTGGCCACACCCATTATACTTTTAAAGAACTCCATAACATGACCAAAGACCTTCTTTGCCATTGACATAAATTTAGTAATTTCTTCAATTAATTTTGGTAATTTATCAAGCAACCACCCACCAAGAAGAGCAGCAACTACAGTCATTAATCTTTTAAAGAATCCACCTGTACTTTTTTTAATTTTATCACCAAAGTTCTCAGTTTTGTCTGCTTTTGGTTGTGCTTCAATCAGTGCTTCATCTTCTTCCTTTGCCTTGGTATCTAATAACTTCTGCATTTCAATTTTCTGATCAGCACCTGCAGCTGCCTTTGCCTCTACCTTATCAGTCAAAGATGCTTTAATACCAGCAGCAGTATCTTGGATTGAGAACAACCCATATGAAAATATTTCAAATGCTTCTTTAGTTGGTATTAATTTCATTACCCTAGACCGTATACACTATTAAAAAATAAATCATAAGGATCATTACCATTAGTTGTTGCTAATTGAGTCAATTCCTTATCATTAGAACCAGATTTAACAAGAGAGTTATTTCCTTTTGTATTATTACCACCACTCGTTTGTATTGGAACTACTTCTATATCTACATCACTATCAACACTCTGAGATATTAATGTATCATCTTTTATAATACCATCAACATCACTCTTCAAATCTCCAGTTTGATTAGCAGGATTGAGAATATCATCCATATTAAAATCGAGTTTTGGAGCAAATTCATATTGATCGGACCATAAGAACATTTGTGCATTATTTGCCCATCCCTCACCTGTGATACGCTTATCTTTATTCCTAAACCTTGATTCTTCTAAGATATCTGCTACTTTATCAATATTACCAAAATCTTTTTGTTTTAAAGCTTCCTTCTCACTAAGATCCATTACGCTATACTCTCTAACTATTGCAAGAACCTCTTTAATTGTCTTATCCTCAGTACTACCTTCTAGTTTAATAATATTTTCTTTAGTTTGATTAAAAGCAAGTGTCAATTTCTCTTTATTGCTTGTTAATTTTGCTATTGCTGCTTGATCACCAGCAGAAGTTGCTGCTTCCAAATCTGTTAAGGTTCCTTGTAAGGCATCATCAATCATTACCATCTTACGATATGCATTAGTTATAGAATTAAGAAGAGTAACATCTTCTTTTTCAAAACCAGCAAATCTAGTTTTCGACTTAATAGCTCTTAATACTGTTTGTGCTGGTGTATCCTTAGCAAGTTGATGTGCTCTCATTGAATTCATAAACATATGTGCTGCCATTGTTGAAGAGTAATCCCCACCAGTCATTCCTGTCATCATTACAGACATATCCTTATTTGCATCATGAAGAGCAGTATTCGTTTCAACCACTTTTTCAGCAAGATTTAAAGACTCATCTGCTTCTATTTTTTTTCGTGTCTCTTCATACTTAGCCCATATACCTTTAGCTTGTTGAAATGCTAAAACACCAGCAACAATAGCAGCCATAACCAACCAAGTTGCTGGATTTGATAGAAGAGCAACTGCAGCAGGAATTTTAAACAACATATTAGTGGCAATAGAACTAACAGCACCAGCAATTGCACCTGTTATAGCAGATTGTGCTAAGAAAATACCACCAATAACACCTAATGCTGTAGTAACATTTTTAGCAATATCTTTTAATTTATCAGTATCACCTTCTTGCCATGCTTTTAATGCATCACCTGCCTTATCAATCATCCAACCACCAAATAATGCAAGCATTGCATCCATAAATCTTTGGAATACACTCTTTACATTCTTAGTACCCTTCTCTACTGGTTCAACTAATTCTTTTTCTGTTTCTAATTCAAGAAATTTTTCTGCACCTTCCTTCTTCTGAGCATCAAGTTGTTGTTGATCTGCTTTATCTTGATCCCTTTCAATTTCTTTATCTACAGCAATATCTTCTGCGATTATATCTCTGATACCAAGTAAACTCTGATTAATATTGAGAATTGATTGATTAATATCTTGAAATAGTTCTTGCGTTATACCACTCTTTTCCAATACATCTACTTTTTTTTCCAAAGTGATAACTCTAGCAAGAGTTTTCCTTTGTGTACCAAAAGATTTCGACATCGTTGCATGACTAGCAAACGACATCTCTTTCTTCTGACCTTCTGGAACTGGTAAATCCATTACTGTTGTTTTGCCTTTAGATTCTCATCTTCAATATGTTGTTTCAATAAACTAATATATATCTCCCTCTCCCAAGGGATCATATTTTCAATGTCACTTAAACTATATTTATGATGCTGCATGAGGGCAAAATTGATCTTGTAGTATGATACAAGATCCTCATGGAGCATCGCTAGTTGAAAAAAGCTGCTAATCCCTCCAACGGAATAACATTATCAACTTTAGTTTTAGGATTAGTTACCGTTATTTCATGCTTTAGTTTTGGCATTGTAGTAAAGAACTTCTCTACTTCTTTAAACTGTTTAGATCCTAACTGTTCCAAAAATTCTTTCATTTCTTTAGGGGTAGAATCTGCCGCAGTCCATTCTTCTTCAGCACTAAAAATCATATCTACACAACTTACAATCATATCAAGCGACTTATCAAATCCTGGTCCTACCGCAAAATTATCTGCAATAAACTGATCCAATGAAGGGTACTTCATCCTCAATGTCAAAGTCTCATCTAATTTAATATCCTTAGTGTGATCAGGATCTTCTATAACCTGAATCTCATCTAGATTAACAGTAACAGGAACCTTTGTTACACCATCATCAGGACATGTAACTTGAATATCTACAGACTCTCCAACTGACTTACCTCTAACATTAAGGAATAGATATTCAATATCAAATGTAGATAACTTATCAATCTTTATACCCCTTGTCAAAATACAGTTACCCAATACTTGTTTAACTGCACGAGCAATATCTTTTATTTCATTACTCTCCATTGCAATGACAAGAATCTTTTCTTCTTTAACTAGAAAAGGTCTATATCTAATCTTTTTTCCTGACGAAGGAATAACCAACTCATAGGTTGGTGCATTAATCTTTGGTAGTGCCATCAGTTTTTTCCTTTAATTATACCACATATGTAAGCCAATGTGGATTTGAATGCATTGCCTTCTAACTCTTCAAACATAAACATATTCAAACGAAATGCATTGTTTGCTTCAGAGACAATAGCAGAGAGCTGTGATTCTGTCACAGGCAGTGTATT
>CETY01124337.1_pt1 | contig 11167 bp, 6 predicted proteins | sample 361551 | NCBI WGS metagenome assembly CETY01 (sample SAMEA2623135, study PRJEB7988) | marine metagenome | biome: marine biome (ENVO:00000447); feature: deep chlorophyll maximum layer (ENVO:xxxxxxxx); material: "saline water (ENVO:00002010), including plankton (ENVO:xxxxxxxx)" | depth 45 m | reverse complement strand
ATTGTATTAGATAAACTATTAGAAAGTATTATCGTTACAGAAGGAGTTAAATTAGATGACTTCATCATTGGTGATAAAAATACATTATTAGTATCAGCACGTATACTTGGGTATGGTAAAGATTATCCTATTATGATTGCAGATGAAGAAGTGAATGTTGATTTGACAAATTTAAAAGAAATTTGGATAGATGAAAATAATCTTGTAGAACCACACAAGAATGCATTCAAATTTACAACACCAACTTCAAAAAATCAAATAGTTTTTTCTATATTAGATGGTCATATGGAAAAGCAACTTGACGATTTAAATAAAGCATATGAAAAAGCAGGTCAATCGAGAGAGTTAACTAATCGTTATAAACTTATTATTCAATCTGTTGATGGTAAAACAGAAGCAAAAGACATAGATGATTTTGTAGATAATCAGTTTATGGCAAGAGATTCAATGGCTTTTAGAGAGTACATAACAGATGTAGTTCCTGACATAGATTTCTCTACTAAAATTAAATTAGCAGATGGAAGTGAGCAGGAGGTAACGGTCCCAATGACCGTTCGATTTTTTTGGCCTAACGCCTCGATATAGAGAAAGCGTCTACGAACAAATATTTCAACTTGGTTATTTTAGCCAAGGTTTTTATAGTTTTGATGAGTTATACAAAATGCCTATAGGTATGAGAGAATGGCATTACAGACGATTATCAAAGGCTAAAAAAGAAGAAAACGACTCGGTAAAGAAAGCAAATTCTAAACATAAATCACGGTAAATAGTATTTATAGATAAGACAACAGGAGGTAATAATGTTACTTTGGCAAAACATTGATGGCATAGAGATTGACCGTACTTATGTTTCAAAATCTATAGAATTTACAGATAATAAAACATCTTTCTATTTCACAGGAAGTAATGCAGAACAAGTTATAACAGAAGATTGGCAAAATGTAATTCATTCTGCTTCAGCCGCATATGTATGTGAGAATGGTGGTGATATATTAGAAATAGGATTTGTTTCTTCAAATTATATTCAATCACATAGTATTAATTCTCATACGATTTGTGAAATACATCCTGAAATGATAGAAAAAGCAAATGCATTTGCATCAGGCAAATCTAATGTAACAATCATTACAGGTAGTTGGTATGATAATAAAGATGAGTTAAGTACTTACGATGGGATATTACAAAATAGAGAGTTCACTACTGACCAAATGTGGTTAAGCTCTTCTGTAGTATCACTTTCTAAATCAGGAACACATTTTACTTATGACAATCTATTATCGAGTGGTAGTTATAATGTTGTTAGTATACCAGCAGATAGTTATCAAGAAATTTCAGTATCGCCATCAGACGGACAAAGTTACTTTACAGGCAGTATTTACTATATGCCTAAACGAGAATTTTAGAGTAACTTGATATTTATATAAGAATCGAATTGGAGAATCTCAATGAAAAATCAAATAGAAGAAGGGTTTTTAGACAAACTTTTTGGTATGATAGCCCAAGGTCGTGTAGACAGAGTAACTAAAAAAATAATGAAAGACGACCCTGAATTTGCTAAAGCAGTTAAAACAGCAAGAGCGGCTCATAAACGTATGGACGACAGATTAAGAGCAAAGGGTCTTATAAAGTAAATAAATGAACGCTAAAGACTTAAAAGCCGCAAAACAAGAACTTGAAAAGATAAAATCGTTACAAGACGATATTACTAAAAATTCGGCCCGTTATAATAAAGAAGGAATATTAGGAGTTAAAGCACACAGAGATTTAGTTAAACTTAAAGAAAAAGAATTATCTCTTGCTGATGCTATAGAAAAAACTGAAAAATCTTCAAAAGAAGCAAGACAACAACAAGTCAAAGATATTAAGGAACGTAATAATTTAGCAAAAAGAGCAAATAAATTAGCAAAAGATTCTAAATCATTACTTTTAGAAGGTTTAGGTATAAATGCGAGGTCTACAAGTTTAATAGACGCCGCAAACACTGCTAGGAAAAACGGAAACATTGAGCAGTCACGAGGATACAGCGCTTTAGAAAAGTTACGACAAGATTCGATAGACCAATTACAAGACGGAACGTTTATAACAGAAGAGTTTGACGATAAAGTCAAAGACTTAAAAGAACAATTTGGAGAATTTTTAGACGATGCAGATTTTGACGATATGGTTGGAGGATTTGATGCCGCGAGAAAAGATTCTCAAAAAATAACTGACGCCTTAGGTGCGAACCTCCCTTTCTTTGACCAAATAGATAGTTTAAAAAATAAGTTAAAAGACTTTTCTGACATATTTTTAAACCCGATTACTTTAGCAGGAGTAGCTTTAGGATTCGCAGTTAAAAAGATAGGTGACTTTGTTGTTAAAGCAAAAGAACTTAGACAAGAATTAGGTACTACTGCTATAGACTCAGCTGTCCTATCATCACAAATGTCGTCTGCTTCATTAGGGATGGGTGCTTTATTAGGCGATGGTCAAAAAGCACGAGATGCCGTAAAAGCCTTAGCAGAAAATATGGGTAGAGTACCTCAACTGAGTGCTTCTACCGCAAGAGAATTTGGTAACATCGCCGCTTTATCAGGAGCATCAGCTGAAAACTTAGGAAGTTTATTAGAGTTACAAACTTTAGTAGCAGGAGGAGCATCTGACCAAGCAGTTGCACAATTAAAAGCAGTAGAAGCTATTGCTGAATCAGAAGGTTTGTTAAAAAGTAAAGTATTCGATGATGTAGCGAGTGCGGCAAAAGATTCAGCTCTTTTCTTTGGTAAGAGTGCAGTAGAGATTGCTCGAGCTACAAAAGAAATGAGAAAACTCGGTATTGAGACAAACGCATTAAATAGAATAGCAGATTCTATATTAGACTTAGAATCATCAATATCTTCAGAATTTGAATTACAAACGTTATTTGGTAAAACTATAAATTTAAATAAAGCAAGAGAAGCGGCGTTTAACAGAGATTCTGCGGGATTAGCAAAAGAAATAAAAATGCAACTTGGTGGTCAGTTTGATTTAAATAAAGCAAACTTTGCACAAGTAAAATCATTGACAGATGCATTCGGATTAACACAAGAAGAACTACAGAAAATTATACAAGGCCAAGATGTTTTTAATAATAAAGCAAAAGAAGGTAATCAAGTATTTGATTTTATAAAAGGAAACGCTACTGCTTTAGGTATTATTGTAGGTGGTTTAGTAGGATTGCTTTCCGCAATCGGTCCTGGTATTTTAGCAGGATTTGGTTTTGTTAAAACTGCGGCAAAGAACGCCGCTAAATCTTTAGCTATTGTTGGCGGTAGTAGTATTGCAGGAGCCGCAGTAGGCGGAAAACTTGGTAGTATGGCAAGTAGCAGAATGGAAAACTTTGAAGTCTCACGAAAAGGTGTAAATGATGGACAAGGCATAGGAGTCAATGCATCTTTAGGTGACAATATGTTTATAGCAGCAGATAAACGAACACAAGAAACTCTTGATTTACATACAAATACATTAGTAAATAGTTTAGTAACTATAAATGAATCGTTACAACGTTTAGAAAAGAAAACAACACAGAAACTCGATAACATTAATACAACAACAGCAGATACGGCTAACAGAGTACAGAAGGCAATATCAGAAGGATAATATGGCATTATCAGACTTATTCGATAAAATAGAATCATTTGATTACGATAGAGTTGGTAAACAAAATCAACCACAAACGTTTGAGGCAAATGGTAGCGTAGTAACAGGAAATCAAACATTCGGAAGACCTTTAGAAACTCCGTTGCCAATACAAGAAGTTATGGTCGGCTACGGATTAAGAAAAACTGCACAAGACTTTCTATCAAACGATTATGCAAGTGGATTTAGTATCGATATGTCTTCAACACAATTTAATTTTCTATCAGATGAATCATCTACATATGTTCCTGAACTTTCATTTGGTAATACTACATATACTCAAGGCACAGACAATATAACATTTCAAGATAATTTAATTATTCAAAATAGTTTAGATTTTACAGGAATTGTAGATGGTACATTTAGAAGACAAACTAATCGTATTTCAGATTGGGTGAATACACCAAGTAACTTCTTAGCAGAAGACTCTACTACCGCTGAAGATTTTAGTCTGAATACGGACTATATAACAGCCCACAACGCGGTGATAAGTAACACTATTAATATATCACCAGGTCGAGGTAATCAATATCCTAATAGTTTCGTACAAACAAATATCGACGGATATGGACCTGCTATCACGCCGAATAGATTAGAAGAATTTGCAACAAAAGCACTTCAAGATGATAATAGAGTTATATTGATTCCTACAGATGGTAAATCAGGTAATGCTATAAATGGTAGTCAATCAGTATCCGATAAAAAACAAAAAGGATTTACAAACTACATACAAGAAATGAGTCCTGGTAAAAACTCTCCGTTTATTGTTAAAAAAATAGGTTCTAATTATGGACTCGGAGATATGCCTGATTTAGGCCCAAGTGTAGCACAAAATCTTTTAGAAGGTGTGGGAAAATTAGTAAACTTTCTTGATGAAGTTGGAGGCGGATTTGTAAGAGGAACGCCAACATTCTCAGGAAGGATTCATAGAGAATTAGATGATGTTTTACGAAAAGGTAAATTCTTATTAAGTTCAGATGGACTTATATTTGGATTAAAACAATTTGGTTTACAAGTATTCAATAGAACTATTGAAACTCGAATATGGAATCCGGTATCTATACTTAGTAACAATTTTTTACGTATGCCGAGACATCTTGGAGGTATGGAATACGGAGCCTTGATGAGAGACCCTGTTAAAGAGATGGAGAGAGTAGCACCGGCCTTTTTACAGCCTATACTTACACCTATATTTAATTCAATATATCCAAGTATAGGTGATGGCAACTCAACATCAAGAACAGCTTTACAAGTAATGTGGGTAAAAAAGACTGATGCTCCGAAAATCGCACCACCCGCTTCTGCTGCAACAGGATTTGGTTCAGGAGCTGCAAATAGTTTAGTTGATAGTATTGCGAAGAAAGTATCATCAGCTCTCGACAGCGTATTAGAACAAGGTAAGATAGCTTTACATAACCCAAATCATTATTTTAGAATAGGCGGATTTTTAGATGTTTATGGTGGACCGGAAGGTGGTACTCCGATAGATGAAGTTAAAAGAATTATAACTAAAGTTGAAGGAGTTGGCGGTACTACTTTCGGTGATAAGAAAAATTTAAAAGACCGATACAAAAATTATGCTTTTAAAACTTATGGTGATGTTAAAGATGCTGCAGAAGATGAAGATAGTAGAAACAGATATGGGAATGCTTATAAAGAAAATATAACAGGGAAAAAGCCTCAAAATCCTAACGCTGGTCTTGAAGACGGAGACCGTGACATGGAAGCAGGTCTTAAATTTGATTCAGAATTAGCATCTTGGACAGAGCGAGATGAAAATTTTAGGAGCGGAAGACGAGGACAAGCCTTTAATAAACAAGCTGGATTTCATAATAGAGTAGGGCCTTTAGATAAAGTTAATGCACATCCTTTATCTCCATCAGGCATTGAGTATGATTTTATAGATTTTTATTTTAAAACAAGACAATGGGTAGGAACAAAACAAAATAAAAGATATTTACAATTTTCTGCTGTAATAAATAGTCTTAATGAATCAGTATCACCTGAATATTCTGAACAACGTTATTTAGGCCGCCCTGATAAATATTATGTTTATAACGGTGTTGACAGAGATGTTAGTTTAGATTTTAGTTTGTATCCACATAGTAAAGAAGAGATGCCCTTTCTAATGGAAAAACTTAATTATCTTGTTGGACTATGTTATCCACAATATACTGAATCAGGAATGATGATTGCACCACAAGCTGATTTAACAATAGGTGATATGTTTAGAGAACAACCCGGATATATTCAAACATTATCTATAACCGTTCAAGATAACACTACTTGGGAAACTGATGTATTTCAATTTCCTAAACATATAACTGCTAACTTGACATTTAGATATTTTGGAAAACATATACCACATCAGTTTGGCAAACATTATGATATTCCGTATCTAACTCCATTTACACCGTCTACAGCTAAAGGCCGACCACAATCTCACGGCTCATTATTTGACCAAACAAATTATAATGCAAATCAAAAATCAGGTCAATTACATCAAAAGAGTATAACTCGAAGAGAAGCAAATGGATTCGATGAAGATTTAGTAATAGAAGTAGGCCAACAAAGTGTTAAACGAGAAAGAATCGGAGGAACTTAATAAATGCGTTATAAAGATACACCTATAAAGACAAATTCTACAGGTGACAGAGTATACGGCACAACTTTCTATCCAAAGATATCTATAAAAGATAGTGACCGATTTGAATACTTTCCACGCGGTACACGTTTTGATAAAATAGCATACGACTCTTATGGTGATGCTACATTATGGTGGATTATAACTCTTGCAAATGGTGTTACTAACGCTGATATTCAAGTAGACCCTACACAAGAATACAGAGTGCCAACAGAGATAGAATCAATATTATCTGATTTCAAAAAAATAAACGAGTAATATTATGTTAGGCGAACCGCTAAGTAATAGTGTAAGAGAAGAACTTGAAAGACGAAAGAAAGGTCTGAGTAGAGGTAATGGTCTTCCTAATTTAGGTGATGAACTTCAATATTCGTTTTCTGAGATGATGACGAAAAGTACCTATGTTCGTCTTATTTCTCCTTTATTCAGAACAGAAATTAAAGGTAATCTTTTACAAAGAAACGACCCTAACAATAATTTTAATCAAAAACATTGGACCGATGCTGATGGTCGTGGAAAACTACCACCACCAGGCATTACATCTGTTAGAACTGCATATGTAGGTGAAGGTGCTACTATTAACACGATTAAAGAAGCTACTATAGAACTAAAAATTTATTCTAATGAGCAATATAATAAAATAATTCCTGAGTTTGTTAGAATTGGTAGAATACTTTATCTTGAATTTGGATGGTCTAACCCAAGAATAGATATAATACGAGCGCAAGCAGTTCCACGAGATTTTCTAACTCCAACGTTTGATGAAACAACCGGCAAGTTTGGTGTAGAATTAGATTACGAACAAGCACAAGCGTTTCCTGATGAGTTTGCAGAAAATACTAATGGTAATAGTGATGTACTTATAGGAAGTGTAAGTAATTATAGTGCTAAATTAACTGAAGATGGCGGATATGATATCACTATAGATTTAAAAACTTCAGGACACGGACTATATCACTCTTCTACAGGTAAAAATAGACATCAGCATATACCTATATTAAATGATAATACTGACGGTGACCCTTTTTCTAATAATTTAGACGAAAGAAATGGGTTAATACTTTTATCAAAGATAAAAGCAAATATACAAGAAGTTTTTAATATTGAAAAAGCATTTGAATACAACACTTCTCCTGATACTAAAGACGAAAAAGGTATTAGAGTTCCTCAAGCTTCTACTTTTTACATAGGCCCGCACGATGGTGAACGTAACGAACGGATGAATAAAGCAATTAACATTTTAAAGACACAAGGATTTGAAGTAGAAGAAGTTAGAACAGACGCTGGTACTAAAAAAGACCCAAAAACTTTACAACCAAATCCAATGTACCCATCAAGTCCTATGACACCAAACGTTGCTGCAACTTATAACGTAGAAACAATTGCTAATGAGATACCTGGAAAACTACAAGGATTCGTTGCGATACATAAATCATATAGAGATTTAATAATATCTTGTATAGCAGGTGAAGAAGTTAAAATAGGTGTCAAACAAAAAGGATGGTTCGGTAACGATGATACTCAAGTACCGGTAATACCATTTTATTTAAATTATTATTGTAGTGTTAAATACATAGAAGATAACATACTAACAAGACTATTTGGTACCGCAGATGCTAATTCAGAAATACTAACAACAGGTGTGAGGTCTTTATTCGTAAGTCAAGAAAAAGTAAATGCGGGAATTAAATTTCCTAAAGATAACTCGATTCCTATGTTAGAAAGTAATTTAATGTTGACACATAGACAATTAGTACCAAAGAGTTTTACTGATTGTTTAATAAATACACCCGCTATGGAGTCACTTCTCGGAAGAACTACTTTAGGAATATACAAAACTGATGAAGATTCTGTAAACTCTATTGTAATGGCAAACTATTCTAAAGCTTTAGGAAAAATTTTAAAAAAGGGATTTGGATTTATAACAGACACTCTTTCAGTAAGCTCTGACGAATCAAAAGATACCAAATCAACAAACCCTAATCACGTTCAAGCAAAAATTCGAAATATGTATGTTAATGTAAACGTATTACAAGATGCATTTTTAGGAACGAACAATAAAGCCTTTTGTGATAGAAACTTTTTTCCTACTTTAAGGCGAGATAGTGCTGGTGAATTAAAAGAAACTAATATTACAGCAGAAGATACTGATTGGTGGTTTAAAGACGAGATAACATTTTTTCAAGATAAAAACGTATTTTTTGATAAGATGTCGTGTGTTGGTAGTCTAAGAGAAGGTTTGACGAATTTTTATAATACAATAAAAACAAACTTTCACGGCTTCCCAAACTTTGAAGTCGGTGGTAATGTACACTTACCTGGATTCTTACAAGCATATGATTTACGAAATTCTAACAAACAAAACCATTATAAATTTGAAGTATATTCAAAAGATTCTATTGTAAAGTCTTTAGAATTAAATAGTAAAATTCCTAAAAACGTAGAATTAGCCGCTACTATAGGAGCGAGTACAAAATTTGATTTATCAGATGCTTTAGGAGGCGTCAATTCAGGATTAAAGCCTGAGTTATTACAAGATTTACTCCCTAATATAAGTCAACAACAAACAGATGAATCTCTTTATAATCCATTATATGCGGCATCATTCGGAAGTACTGATTATATAAAAACTTTGAGTGATTTGCCTGTTTCTGATGTTGGTGGATATGTTGTTTCTATAAATCCAGGTGATTCGCAAGGACAAGTAGAACATATGATAAGACAAGGTATAGCAGAAGGTAGATTAAACCAATACGCAAATCTTACAGAAGATGCAATAAGAGGATTAGCTCTTTCTGTATATGATGGTGCGACAGAACTTGTATATGATGACGCTGGTTCTTATACCGGTCAAGCTGAAGTAGAACAATTTAGTGATGATGCTTTTAACTTTTTAAAAGTTAGAAGAGACCCATACAGAAATTCTTTTCATGGTATATCTCCAACTTATGTAAAACAAAATCAACCTGCTACTACTGAAGATAGTGATACAGGTGATGATGTAGATAAAACTGCTCGTGATAAATATCCTAACATAAACGCAGGACTTGCTTCTATGTCAATAGAGATGGATTCTTTGTTTACATTATCAGGAAATTCAAAAAGAATCACTATCGGAAAATCAGGAGCTAAGATAACAAACATACCGGTAATAGACCCAAACGGCAAGCCACAAGTTGAAACACTTAAACAATTTAGTTTGACTCATAGCACTTTTGTAAAAAATGTAAGTTCAGAAGGTAGAAAAGTTTCTTATCTATCTATAGGTACACATTCTGATTATCAAAACTATATAGACCAATTAATTTATAATGACAATGTAAACTCTTTAGAAAAACTAAATAATACAATAAGTTATTTTGAGTTATCTTTCAAGATAGATGGAATAAGTGGTATACTGCCGGGGCAATCATTTACGGTTAGTTATTTACCTGATGGAATTAGTAAGAATTTCTTTTTTATTGTTAAAAATATAGAACAAGAATTAACTTCTAACGGGTGGGAGACTTCTATTACAGGATTGATGAGAAGAAAAACTTATTCTATGCCACAACCTACAAAGAAGTCTACTCTTAAAAAGATAACGACTACGAAAAAAGTAAACGTTAAAAAAATACTATCTAATCCAACTAAAACAACAACAACTACTCCACCTATAGGAGACCCTTTACCTAATGTGCCGTATCCTAACATACCTGTTCCTTCAGATGAAGAAGATATCGCAGATGATTTGCCTTTAGAACCGTTAGAGTTTGAAGATTTTTCAGATATGGCTAAACCGCCCCCTATACCACCCGTACCAAGACCTTCTATTCCTGTTCCATCAGATGAAGAAGATATAGCAGATGATGTAGAATTAGAAGAATTAGATTTTGATTCGTTTGAAGATTGGGAAGTACCGCCCCCTCCACCGCCCTTTATTCCATATGCTATGGTAGAGAATGAAACTGCTAATATAATATTACAGATGACAGATGGGAAAGCGAACATACAACCATTTAAAGACGCACCACAACAAGATGTTAAATTATATCCTAAAGGTCGTGAAAACTCACATCCTATAATATTCTCTTTAGGTGTTACAGATGTTTTGAGTATAGAAGAGTTTAATAATATAAGAAAAACTTATTTTCAATCATTCGGCAAAGACCCACAAGATTTACTTGATAGATTATACACAAGATTAGAGTATTCTGATTCTGTTGCAGGTGATGATAATTCGAACTTTGGTGAATGGGATAAAAGAGAAACAACTTATTGTTATATAGCAAATAGAAAAACAGAAGATGGTATAATGATAGGTGATAAGATAGAAGAGATGAGAAAGACTCTACAAGCACAAGTAGGTAATGACCCTAATAACACAACAGGACAAGATAATGATTTTACAAATGACATTATTAATGCTATATTAAATCAACCTGAAAGAACAAAATTAACGGTTCTAAAAGACAAAAAGAAAAACGACAGAAAAAATATTAAAATAAAAAGAGGAAGACCAGCACCTATGAATCCTGCTTTGATGAGAGACCCTAATGCACAACCAAGTCCAGGTCAAGACCCTCCTTCAGGAAAAACAAAAGTACCAAAGAAAAAGAAACCGTCAACGCCTCCTTCAAGTTATTTTGGTGGAGATGAGTGGCAAAATAATTTAATATATAGATTAGTTCCTAAATGGAAAACACTCGGTGCTGTATTAGGTAAAGCTGAAGCCGCAATAACTACTACAGACAGATTAAACGTAACGCAACGAGGAACTTATTTTAAAAAACAAGTAATGTATGGAACAGGAAGAGAACGTGGAGGCGAAGACCCTGTACCGTTTAGTGAACGAAGAAAATTTTGGGATTCAATGATAGAAGCGAGAGA
>CETY01168883.1_pt1 | contig 11168 bp, 8 predicted proteins | sample 361551 | NCBI WGS metagenome assembly CETY01 (sample SAMEA2623135, study PRJEB7988) | marine metagenome | biome: marine biome (ENVO:00000447); feature: deep chlorophyll maximum layer (ENVO:xxxxxxxx); material: "saline water (ENVO:00002010), including plankton (ENVO:xxxxxxxx)" | depth 45 m | reverse complement strand
ACGATCTATCTTGGTCCCAAGTCATCGTTCAGATGAAGGTTGGCGACGGAGCATTCGTTGCGTGCACAAACCCAGATAAGACCGCAGGAGCAGAATGTGCTGTTTCTGACAACGGTGATGGTGAGTGGAAGTTCGCTGAAGACATAACAGTCAGCGAAGGATCCAACGATCTTTGTGACGGAGCATCTACTTGTACAGTAACTGTCAAGATTCTTGACAGTGCTACACAAGACAAGATCTACGAGTCACAAGAAATCAGCCTTAACTGAGAGTAAAATCTTAGTTTAAGCGTTGTTGTAATCGCATAAACTGTGTTTGTGCGAAGCCGCCCCCTCAGGTGTTCAGGCACCTGGGGGGGCCTTTTTTTTTTAATTCTCACGACCATCGAGATGTTGCTCCCATAAGTGGAGCGATGACCCACGGGAACTCAACCACATTGCTTTCATGAGGTGTATGTTGTTGTCAAGAATTGTACCTATTGTCGAAATTCCGATGATGCGTATTCCAAGACGTGTGAGGAGCCAAGAGCAAATGCATATCGCTTCAACTGCGAAAAGTGAAACATGCATGGTTGTGAGTGTCACATTCTCAAAGTCGACCTCTGATAGACCGATCATCAACCATCGTGCGATCATTGCAATCATTCCAGCGAATAAAAGCAAAGGTGTTAGAATGTGTAAAGCAGCCTCTTGTCGTAGAATTTGAGCGAACCTACCATGACTTGGACTGAACCAATACGTTCTTTGTCGCAACAGATGTCTCTGTAGACCTTGTGCTCGTCTTACTTTCTGCCTAGAGTGCTCTGAACGCTCTGTTGGTGCATGGTCGATAAAAAACGCTTGCTCATCCTGTATCGCCCGATATCCATTGATGCGTATATTGGTCGCAATCTGAGCATCATCTGCATTAGAAGTACAATGTAAGGCCTCAGTATCGAGAATGGCTCTACGCCATACCATGCAAGAACCTTCGAGGAAAGGGGTACTATCCATTTGAGATTCTAGAACGCGTACTGTTGAAAATAATCCTCTATGTTCCTTTTCTTCAGCCCGTTCCCCTATTCGCTTGGGAGTTGCACCGACACAGCCAATGCTCGGATCATTGAACCATCCGAGAATTCTCTCTACAGTAGTTGGCTCAAACAACGCATCAGCATCACTCATCAAAACAAAATCTGTTTGGTTTGTGGTGTTGATATGCTCCAATGCTTGTTGTACTGCAGCAGTTTTCCCCTTTCGTTCCTCCATTTCAAGGAGATGGAATGAGGTGAAAGCATCCTTGTTCTTTTTTCTCCACGCAGTTATTCTTTGAACAGTATCGTCAGTTGAAGCCGAATCAATGACGACAACATGAAGTTCGATATCCGGGCAAGTCTCTCTCACATTATCCAGTTTATGTTCTATGACAGCGGCTTCATTCCAGACCGGAAGAAGGACTGAAAGAGATCCTTTGAATGTTCCAGAAGGATATTCCAGTACTTGTTTTCGATACATGAAAAGATCGAGTCCATGCTTGAGGTATGGGAGAACTGCTAAAGTTCCAAAACCAATCTCGACGATGGCAGGTGAGAACAGCATGAGTCTCTTGAATCACCATTCATTCTTCACTTCTCCGTTGTTTTTTTTGAGTTTTGGGCGAATTATTGCAAAGATGTCATGAGTGGTCAACCCTTCACTTGGTATATGCCGACAGTGGTTCATGTAGGGCCAATATCCAGTCCAGGGGGTATACAGTCGGTCATCAGGACTCTTACGAACCATCCGCCAGATGGATGGGACATTCAGAAGATAGAAAGCCATTCAACAGGCTCTCTGTATTACAAACTGAAGGCATATGCTACTGCGAAGAAGGAACTCAGAGAGTTGCTTGAATCTAAGAATGATGTCATCGTTCACCTTCACTCAGCCTCGGATTATTCCTTTCATCGTAAACTTCGTCTCGCTGAATTTGCCTTTTCTCTTGGTGGAAAAATCGTCTTCCATATCCATAGTGGGAACATAATTCAGTGGCTTGGAAAAGGCAACCGAGCTAAGAAATTGAGAGCAAGACTCGAAGAATGCAATGCAACAATCATATGTCTCTCTGATCGTTGGAATGAACTTCTTACTCCTCTTCTCGGGAGATGTAAGGTATCGCTCAATCCGATTAATCCCGTCCACAGCATTTCTGAAAGCGTTGAGCGCGTTCCAAACCAAATCCTTCTTCTCGGGAGAAACGACTCAGTGAAAGGGCATGAATTTGCATTTGAAATCATGAGAAAATTCCAAGAAAATGGTTCTGATATCATTCTCCATTGTACTGGAGTTGAAGAAAGCCCAGAGGATTTGCAAAATGTAGTTGCCCATGGATGGCTCGATCAGGAAAAGAAAGTTGAACTCCTTCAACAATCATCATTGTTGATTCTACCATCAAAATGGGAAGGTCAGCCCATGGTGGCGTTAGAAGCACTCGCCTGCGGGACACCCGTTCTTGCTTCGGATTCTATCCATTCACTTCCAGATGTTGTTGAAAAATGTTCAATGGATGATATACCACAGTGGGTTGAAAAGATTTCTTCACGACTCAAAACCAAGGAAGGAATAGCCCCGTTTGAGAGTGTAGTATATCATTCAGTAATATCAGTACAAACAAATTTAATGGCTATTTATGATCAATTGTAGGCGAGCAGAGCCTCAATCTGTGAAAGAAAGATATCTCTTTCAACATCTTCTCCTTTGCACTCAGGAATCTCCATTTCATACGCTTTGTTTAAGCCTTCTATGACGGATTGAACATTCCCAAATTGAGCCGCAACTCCCATTTCTTCCTCAAGACAAAAGTCTCCCATAGGGATGTCAGCAGTAGTGATTGTAGGTCTGCCAAATGCTGCAGCGTCAAACATCTTCACCGGCAATGCTCCTCTGCGAATATTTTCTTTTTCAGGATTATACATTGCATACATGACATCAATTTCAGCCATGAGCGAGATGAGTTGTTCTTCATCAAATGGTCCCCGATAATCAACTGAAGGGTAGAGTTTCAAGACATCATCTGTACACGCTCCATCACCTGCTAAAAGAACATTGAAACCACCTTGTTCTGCAGAGTTCATCAACAATTTCATTGAAACTAGATCTCTTATTCTGCCGAAATAGCCAATCGTTCTGGCCTTCGGGCGAGGGAGCCTATGTGAATTTCTTCTATTGAGAATTACAGTACTTTTCATTCCAAATTCTTCAGCAAAATATTCCTTCAAACCAGGTGAAGAAGTGAAACTGCAATGAAAACGCTGTTTATTGTTCTTCAATTGTTTCTTCATTCGGGAACTTAGAATTCTCCGAGGCAATGAATTCTTTTGCATTAAAGGCCATACATGTGCTAAATCATGTAAATCAAGAACTTCAAATCTACTTTGTAATCCATTCTTAGATAATGTGTCAGAATCATTGTATACTACAATATCAAATTCACCTTCGAGTGAAGAAAGAAATTTTTTCTTTGCCTTGATTATTTGTAGTGGAGATTTGGCTGCACCTTTCCCGACTCTTTTGCGATGTATGAGATAATGCTCATACTGACTTTTTTCATCCTTTGAATGGGATCGGTCCCAAGCAAAAATAGTTACTTCATGTCCAACTTCTCCAAGCCAACGAGCATGGCGTTCTACTCGGGGATCGGGTGAACACTCATTGGTCACGACCATGGCTATGCTAGACATTCATATCACCCCGGAGTTGAGAAACCAAGGTTTGTACAGACACATCCCATGAAAGGTGCTCGATTGCATAATTCTGGGCTCCAATACTCATGATATCAAACTCTTCTGCACTCATATCGTTAAAGAGATTATAGATAGAAGAAGTAAGTGCTGGCTTAGGATTCAAATGGAACCATCTTTCATCCACTCCCTGCAAACGATGACCATCATGATCGAGCCCTACGACCATCAACCCGCTTGCAAGGTATTCCCCGCGCTTTAGTGGACTCGCTAATGTCCAAACCTTCTTTTCAGGCATTGGTAAGACTCCTATGTGGTGCTTTCCAAGTTCCTCGTAAATTTCATCATGATTGATAGATGGTTTGTAGACGAATAAATCTGGAGATGAATCACAATGCCGTTTGATATCTTCAACAGCAGTACCATCTCCTATGAGTGTAAAGATGCACTGTAATCCTATATCATTCAATTCTGTAATAGAATTCATGAAGTCTAAGATACCTCGATGGCGGTCTAATCTTCCATGATAGACAAATCTCCAAGGTTCGTTTTTTTGTTTCTGTGGCCTTGTCTTGATCTCTGTTGTAGAAATACCAGCAGGAAGAATACCGATATGTTTTGATTGAATTTGGAGATGCTGTGAAACAAATTCAGCATGTTTAGGTGACACAACAAATCCGTGTTCAACATGAGCTGTATTCACCAATCTCCATGAGTTCCTCCAACCCTTCCATTGCAAACGAGCTAAGATACCTTCATCAGCAGGAGGAGATCTATCGATGAGATGCACTCGTAAGCCAGCCTTCGATAGAGCCTTGATTACTGTTGATCCGACTTGCCAATCGACTAATACACCCTCATAATCAGACGTAATCGAGGGTAATAGTTTCTTTATTCTTCTCGAAAAACTTGAACCATGAAAGCCTTTAATCGAAGATTGTAGTACCGAAATATGCGTCCATGGGAACTCATCATGACTGCCATTGGCATCAGGATTGATAATGGTCAAATCGAAACCACACTGAACTAGCCCCGTTGACAGTGCAACAGGGGTCGTAGCACAGAAGTCATCGAATTTCCGATGAGTTATCCATAACAAACGCATCTGAACCCCGTTAACGCTTAGAACAATTGATGTTGAATATATCTACTCAAATCAAAGATTCCAATTGATTTTTTATGTATATCTCCGTAACCAATTCCCGTATTCCATCACTGAATTTGATTGTTGGTTTCCAATTTGCAGCATTCTTCAGGCGCGTTATATCAGCCATCGAATGACGAATATCTCCTGCTCTAGCTGAACCAAAGATGGGCTTGAGTGGCACATGTGAATCATCAAGTTCTCCTAGAGAGGAGTTGATTTCATCAATTAGATCAATGAGCGATTTTCTCGTTTGCGTTGCAACATTAAACACATGTTCCGCCTCGCCATACCAAACAGGATTTAAGAATCTTAGAATAGCACTACATACATCGTTAACATGGACAAAGTCCCTGGTTTGTAACCCATCTCCATGAACTTGAGGTGCTTTCCCTTGCGCCATCATCTCGACAAATTTTGGAATAACTGCAGCATATGCTGAATCAGGTCTCTGTCCAATCCCGTACACGTTGAAAAATCGAAGTGCTACCGCCTCAAGACCGTCGTCTCGTGCTTTTGAGATTTGATGTTCATTTTCCCATTTTGATTCAGCATAAGGGGACAAAAGATCTCCTCCATCTTTTTCACTTAATGGAAAGTTTTCATTTTCACCGTATACTGCAGCGCTGGAGGCAACAATAACTCTCTTTACTCCGAATTTAGAGCAATTTGAAAGAATCGATTCAGTTCCTCCAATGTTAATGCTTGCAGTCTCATCTGGGTTTTGAACTGAGATTGGTACCGAAACTTGTGCTGCAAGATGAATAACGGCATCTATCCCATTCATTACGCTTTCAAGTAACTCAGAATCTCTCACGTCACCTATGAATACATCAACACCCATCTCACGCAGTTCAGAAGCAACTTCAGAGGTGCCTGTTGAAAGGTTATCGATAACACGGATTCTGTAACCTGCATCAAGGGCCTTTTTGACAAAAGAGCTGCCAATAAATCCCGCTCCTCCAGTCACCAACAGAGTTTCCATCGGCTCATTGAAAAGACGGAAGATTACATATGCTTCGGCGAATGAGGGTGGAAACCAACTAAATTCAAGCACATTGATATTACATCGGGGTATCCATAGTCATGCTTAGGCGGACATTGATGCGTCGAGCGTATAATTCTGGTCGATGGGAAACAGCGAGAAAATTAGCTCGTCAGATTATGCACAAGCCAAAAGAAGCCAAACTTGCCCGTAGTGTCATCATTCGCTCGTATTGGAATGAAGGTGATTATCAGAAGGTCTTGGAATTGAATGAAAGATGGGATGGAGAATTCAACCATCTGTTGGAAAAGCATAGTTCAAAGGAACAAATATTTGGGCCAGACGGTCAACAATTATTCCCTCCTAAGGTTCTTCGATGGCATGAACTTCAACCCCATCCAAAAGGAATTGATTTTGAGTTTGACGAATTAGAAATGTGCAATAATTTCCATCAAGAGGATGAAAGAGTTTGGATGCGCCATCCTAATGGATGGACGTATTGGGATATGCCAATTGGCTTTTCTCTAAAAGATACTCATGGGGATCTGCTGAGATTAACAGCAGAGATTTTGTTGTACCCATGGCACCCCAATTCGCGTCAAGATATGGAAGAAACAAGGGCTAAAGGCCTCATTCCTGCGCTTGCATATTCTGCAGGTACTGATTCAACAGCGGCAGCTATAGTTATGCCAAAAAATACAATTTTAGGGTATCACCGTCGCTCAGTCGATTCCATACTAGATCATAGAAATGCGGACCGATTGCTGAAACATCTGAGAGAAAAGGACCGGACTATAATCGATGTTGTTTCGAATCACGAATTGATTCGAACGTATTACTTCAACCAAATTGGCTTCTCTTCTGACTTTGCTTGTGCAACACACCTAATTCTGCTCTCTGATATGTACGATATCGGAGCCATCGCATTCGGTATGCCATTAGATAACACATATCTTTGGAAAGGTCGAAAGTTCAGAGAATTTGGGGAGATTGATTACTTTCAACATTGGCATAAACGTTTCCAATCAGCAGGGTTAGATCTTCTTCTCCCTATTGCAGGCGTTTCAGAGGCAGGCGCTTTGAGGATATGTTCAAATTCCGATATTATTGAATTTATGAATTCATGTCTCAGAGGGGATGGGAGCAACGGTTGCGGTTCATGTTGGAAATGTTTTCACAAAAATGGGCCGCTCGGCCGACCGTTTGATATTAAATCAAGAGAAATTCAAACCTTTCTCAACCGTAGGCCGCTTCCCACAGCCACCCATGCAATATGGGCATTGAAAGAACTAGGCCTGTCTTCTGAGGTTCCTGATTTAGCCCACCTTATGAAGAAAGATTACTCATGGTGGACAATGATATATCCTCCGTCCAAAGATCTTCTTCCCGTTCAGTGGAAAGAAGAAATATGGAACAATTTATGTTTGCATCTGGAACTTATGCATAAACCATTTGAACTTGAAGATATCAATCATTTTGACGAATAATTTTCGAAATCCTATAATTGCATCAACTTAACCAACATGACAATAATATGAAGTCGTTGACATAAGGACATACAGGAGGTGCGGCTAATGGAGGATACAACTCGCGTATTACAACTTCGAAGAGAAATCCATCGCCTCAGAAACTCTCCATCATTAAGGCTCGGAGCCCATCTTACATCGGCAATTAGGCGGCCATGGAGGGCTCCGTTCCTGATTGTCACACTTCCACTGATGATGCTCAAGATTGGTTTTGAACTTCTTGGTTGGGTTCCCCAACCAAGTTCGTTACAAACAAATGCTAACGGGCGACCGATTGTCAAGGGAAATTGCGTTGTAATGTTTCCAACAAACGGTGTCGGGTTTGGGCATTTTACTCGGATGCTTGCCCTCGCTAAACGAATGAAGAAACAAGATACGAACCTTGAGATAATCTTCTTTACAACAATGCCAACACTCCATTTACTCAAGCCATATGGAATACCAGCTCACCATATATCAGGGCCGAAGTACTTCAAAGGAATAGACTCCGAAGAGTGGAACATGCTGCTTGAGGAAGAATTGAACCTATGTTTTGAAATTCATAAACCTTCGATGTTCATTTTTGATGGAGCATTTCCATACAGAGGCATGTTACGTTCTATTGAGGGGAGATCATCTCTCAAGAAGTTATGGATGAGGAGAGGCACTTTCAAAAAAGGTTCATCAGTGCCTGTAGATAGTATCCGGCACTTTGACACAATTATCCGACCAGGCGATATCGAAGAGCCCGACTATATTGTAGAAGAATCCGTAGAAAACACCATGACGTCACAACCGATTGTTATGCTTGAAGACAAGGACCTTCTCTCTAAAAAAATGGCAAGAAGTCGGCTGGGGATTCCACAAAACTCTGTTGTAGTTTATGTTCAGCTTGGTGCGGGACAAATTAACGATATTTCGAGTGAAATTCGGATGACACTTGACGAACTTCTCAAGTATGAAAATCTCCACGTCGTGCTAGGTGAATCCATGATTGGATCAAGGATTGATGTCGAATTACCCAACGTCCACATCATCCGAGATTATCCTAATTCTCAATACTTCAATGGATTTGATGCAGTCATTCAAGCGGGCGGTTACAATTCATTCCACGAAACGAGAGTATTCGGTCTTCCTGCACTGTTCTATCCTAACATGGAGACCGGAATGGATGATCAACTTACTCGCTGCAACACTGCTGTAACCGAAGGCTGGGGGTTAGTCCTAAGGACAAGGAAAAAGGAATCAATCAGAAAAGCAATCAATGAACTTTTAACAAGAAATTGGAAATTTGAGCATGCACTTCCAGAGAACGGTGCAGATATGTTATCTGCTCAGTTGCTGCAAATATTAGGTGCAGGGAAATGAAATCTGGGTGGGAACTTCCTCAAGAAGTTCTGATTTGGGTAGATGAAAATCTTCCGGAAGGATCACTAATTTTAGAATTTGGAAGCGGACATGGTAGTGTCGAATTATCTAAGAATTACGAATTAATTTCTGTTGAGCATGATGAAAAGTGGTTGGGTCTTTCTCAAGGACAATACATTCATGCTGAAATAGTTAGCAATCAAACTTCATCAAAATATTCCGAGAAGGGGTGGTATAATCAAGAGAAACTGCATGAATTACCTGCTGAGGTTGATGCAATAATCATAGACGGCCCCCCTGGTCAGATTGGAAGAATCGGTATTCTTGAATTTTTACCAATGCTTCCTAAAACGCAATTTATCATTGTTGATGACACAGATCGGATTGCAGAAAAAAAACTCCTCAATGAATTAGCAAAAAAGTTGGCTCCACTAGACCAAGTAGAAATAACAAGTCGTACTCAAAGAAGCAACGGTGAACCAAGAAAGGCGACAGTTTTGATTTTGAGGTGAAAAAATGAATGATGAAGTTCGAAACCACATTCCCCCAATTACTGGAATGGGAAATGACTGGACAGTATTCCAATATTTCATGGAACAGCGTTTTGAATCATCTATTGCTGAAGAGTATGTCTTGCCGGTGTCTATTGTTATACCTGTATATAATCGGAAAGAAAAGCTTGCAAAAACCATTGCTGCATTAACACACCAAACATATCCGAATGAATTAATGGAAATTATCATCGCTGACGATGGTAGCTCAGACAATCCCCAAGAGTTGTGTGAAACATTCAAATCTTTTTTCAAAATGTCTTACATTTATCAAGAGGATAGAGGGTATAGGCTATCGGAGATTAGAAACAAAGGAGTGGATGCGGCGATCCATGAACAAATAATAATCCTTGACTGCGATATGTTACCACTACCCAATCTTGTGGAATCATATATGAAATATGCACATATTAGCAACAAAGCAGTCCTTATTGGCGGAAGGCGATATGTTAACACAGATAATGTAAGTTGGGAAGAAATAATTGATGATATCACGAGTGTGTCAACATTACCAAGTCTTGATTCAGGAACCGGTAAAATACCTGAAAAAGGGAAGCCACCTTCGGAAGATTGGAGATACAAGATATATCGTTCTACAAATCAATTAAAAAATTCGAAATATCCCTTTCGAGCCTTCTGTGGAGGAAATGTTTGTTTCCATAAATCTCTCATCCAGGATGTTGGAGGATTCGATGAGGATTTTACAGCGTGGGGTGCGGAAGACACTGAATTTGGATTCAGAGTTTACAATCAAGGCTATTGGTTTATTCCAGTCGATGGTGCTGAAGCACTTCATCAAGAACCACCAGAAGGATCTAACGAAACAGATAGGGATGCTGGTAAGGCAATCACTCAACCTCTGTTGATTGAAAAATGTCCCGCATTCTACAGAAGAATGGAAAAGGACAGAATTTATGAAGTCCCGAAGGTATCAATCTACATTCCTGCTTATAATGCTGAAAAATTTATTGTTGAGGCGATAAATAGTGCATTAAATCAAACATATACAGATATAGAAATTGTAGTGGTGAATGATGGTTCGATAGATTCGACGGGTGAATTACTAGATTCCATCTACTCAAGTAATCGTAGGGTAAGAATAATCCATCAGAAAAATGGAGGAATATCATCTGCTACGAATACTGCAATCAATGCGTGTAGAGGAGAATACATATTGCAACTTGACTCGGATGATGCGATTCTACCTGAAACGGTTGAGCTTCTAGTAGCAGTCCTTGACAGAAACGATATTGGTTTTGTGTACGGAGATTCTTATTTGATTGACTCCGAAGGGAATAACATAGGAAGAGCTTACTCTTGGAGCATGTATGACCGGTACAAATTACTCGATGGTATGATGATACATCACCCGCGAATGTTTAGGAAAAGGGATTTTAACAGAACAAGGCAATTCAATAATGATTTATCGAATGCAGTAGACTATGACTTTTTTCTGAAAATGAGTGAAATTACAGATGGATTTCACCTACAAACTCCTCTCTATCTATACAGGCAACATAATACTAACACCTCTATTGTGAATACGGACACACAAGACAACAATAATCATACGTGTATCAGAAATGCTTTTTCGAGACTCGGTCTCAGTGATATGGTTTCGCTAATCCCCGATCCTAATCACAAAAGGAAAATGATTGCCTCAATCAAACCCCATCCGTCAAAATATACTCTAGATCTTACATATAATTTAACTCAAAAAGGAATAATTACTTCCAAAGGATATTACTTGTGGGAGATTAACAACATGGTTTCAACTGAAAGCATGGAACGTCAAGAAAGAAGAGCGATAAGTCCTCTTCGAATCGTACGAGTGGGGTCATATGGTTCGATAAAGGTTGCAAATGCGGTTCTTATAAAAATCGAGAAAGAGTACGGTGTCGAAGGAATTATATTTTCT
>CETY01193784.1_pt1 | contig 11175 bp, 10 predicted proteins | sample 361551 | NCBI WGS metagenome assembly CETY01 (sample SAMEA2623135, study PRJEB7988) | marine metagenome | biome: marine biome (ENVO:00000447); feature: deep chlorophyll maximum layer (ENVO:xxxxxxxx); material: "saline water (ENVO:00002010), including plankton (ENVO:xxxxxxxx)" | depth 45 m | reverse complement strand
TTTTTTTTTATAAATATATGTCAATAATTAGATGAATAAGGTAAGTGTTATAATTCCTACCTATAATCGGTTTAAAAATTTATTAAATGCTATAAAGTCTGTTAAAAATCAAACATATAAAAATATAGAAATTATTGTAATAAATGATTGTTCAACTCAAAAAGAATATTCTGAGATAGATTTTTATATAAAAGAGGAATTTGGTGTTAATATGACTAATATAAAACATATAAATTTACCTATAAATACAAGACAAATATATTCTGGAATTTCAAAACATAAGCCAGAGAAATTTGTGAATGAATTATATGATTTTGATTTTAAAAAAGAAAGAATTAATTGTCATGATTTTTATATAATTAATTTACCTATAAATTCAAGACAAATATTTGGTAAAGTTGCTGGAGGAGGAAATGCAAGAAATATAGGTATGATGTTAGCGACTGGTGATTATATAGCTTTTCTTGACGATGATGATTATTTTTTACCAACAAAAATTGAAAAACAAATATTAGCAATGCAAGAAAATAATTGCTCTATGTGTTGTACTGAAGCATATAATGGTAACGGCATATATAATCCTTCTAAATCATATTTGGCTTGTCATTATAAAGGTATTAATTGGAATGGATTGAATAGAAAATTTAATAGGGGTAAAAGATTAGGAATGTTGAATAAAATGTTTGAGAAAAATATAAATATATGGAAAGAAAATGAAGTCAGATTTCACAATTGCTGTATATGTTCATCTATGGTTATAAAAAAAGATTTAGTAAATAAAGCTGGCAATTTTTCTATACTAAAATTTGCAGAAGATTGGAATTATTGGAAAAGACTTATAAAATATTCAAATATTGTTTTTATAAGAGAACCTTTAACATATAGAGATACTTCTCATGGTGGAAAAAGGTATTAAAAAATCATGATTTTATAATTTTGTAAATTGGATAATTACCTTTTCTAATGAAATCTAATTTTAAATCATTATTTCTAGTAAATTCGTCAACTGCTCTTTGAGTACCAGAACTACGTCTTGAATAATCATTACCAAGTAATATTCCATTATTTCTAAGTTTTGCATACCAAAATGGTAAATCCTTTACCATTGCCTCATAACTATGATCGGCATCTAAAAATACTATATCAACGCTATTGTTTGGAATTTCTTTTTCGGTTACACTAATACTTTCTCTTTGAATAACACTATATCTGTTGGGATCATTTTCTAATAAAATATGCATATTCTTGATAAGAGTATTAAAACCGCCTAACTTTTCAACATCTATTGCAAAATAATCGTTATATTTTATAAAGGGGTCAACTAAATATAAGTGTTCAATTTTTGTGTTATCTAAAATCTCTCTTGCTTGTGTGCCATATCCTACACCAACTTCTACGGCGGTTTTGAAGTTATTTTCATTAATAAGTTTTGAAAATATACCGTAATACAAATCAATCCACGAGCATTTTGACACGGTTGTTCTGTACAAAGGATCTAATTTTCCATTATTTTTAATACTTTGCTGTAGAGAAACTGGTTCATTTGGTCTGATTGGATCAATAATATGATTTGGAGTAGCAAAAGCACTATTGTTAGTTGAAGATTTTTCTATTTTCAATTGTTCTGGACTAAATTCCTTCAAATACCATTTATTATAAATTTTCATTCTTTGAATCTTTTGATTAGATACGTCATAATTGAAATGAATAATATATGGATTTGTTGGTTTTAAATCTCTAAAATACTTACCATTTGGGAATTCATCTTGGCTAAAATATTTGTGTCTTATAGTTGGAGTAAACCTTCTCAAATATTGTTGGTCATTAGTAAATGAATCTATATTTTTTCGAATTGTTTTGAAATCAGTAATACTAAGAGTATTACTATTTGATTTCATCCAAAAGAAGCCAGTACACATACAACATCTTTCATTTGCCTTTGGTGAATCATTTTGTATGAATAATTCAGTATCGGGATTTTGTTTCAAAAGAGTTTTTATTTTGGGCATTGGATTTTTTTCGAATACAATATCGCCATCGACAAAAACAATATCATTACCATTTTTTAACTCTTTGTGTATTGCAGCATATTTATAAGAAGTTAAATTAGCCCAGTCTTTTTTACCTTCAATATCATTATTTTGGGGTGCTTTATATTCTATAAAAGAATGTAATTTGTCTTCAGCATCAATTTGATAAACTTTATTATTTGGAAACTCTGATCTAAACAAATTGTAAGAACTACTACCAATACAATATATATGTAACAAAGTTTCAATTCCAAGTCTTTTCATTGATTCTAATAAATTTTTGGTATAATGCATGTAACCGTCATTTGTTAAAGTTATCATATTTGTATTTTCAAGAATATCATATACATTGTCTTTGAAATATACTTTCCATCCTACTCCAATTCCACTTATATTATTTATATTCCAAGAATTTTTACCTTTTTCATATGATATATCTGAATTTACATAATAATTACAAGCTTTACCAGCAAGATGCCTCTCATATTGAATTTGATTAGAAACAGTACTTCCCTCAGATCCTATAAAAATATCACTTTGTTCACATATATATTTTTCTATTAGAAAATGGAATACTTCTGGTTTATTCATATGACACAAATATTTTTTGGAAATATCATCAGTAAATACAAAATTGAATTTCTCATTTTGTAATCTCTTGAAAAAAGCTGTATCCTTTCGGTCTGCCATAATATAAATTGGTATCCTTCTATCTGGATTAAATCTATTTAATTTTACCATAAAATTATCATATTTACCACTAAAAAAATTCTCTATTTTGTCTGGAGTATGTTTTAAATCACCAAATCTAAAATGAACACTTATATATTTTTTGGGTAGTTCAATTGATTCAAAAGTGTCTTTAATAAATCCTGAAAAATTAGTTAAAGATGCGCAAATTTTTGACATTATCATAAAGTTTTCTGGACTTGTGTAAAAATTATAAAAACACCTACTTGCATTGGATCTTGTTAATTGAATATATTTTTCTTTAAAATCAGATGGCTCTAATTCGTGTAGTTTTCTATAAGACAAATATGTAGCATCACAATCTTTTCTTAAATCTTTATCACAAAAAACGACTCCAGAAAAATTTCCTATATTCAATGTTCTTATTGAGCCTTGTTTTTTTATTATATTCATCTTATTATTTGCTTCAGAACCATAAAATACTTCTATACCTTGTGGCAAATATTGCCTATAATCATCGTCAAAAAATTCAAGAATCTTTCCATAATTCCAATTTGCACTTCCTATATGACATAATGCATGACGCACAATTAATATTAGTCTTCTGTTTGTAACATTTGCAAGATATATTGCAGTTTCAAGTGAGAATAACTGATTACAAAATCCAACACCCGAAAATAATTCGTATACAAGATACTTACCGTTTACAATCATAAACTAAAAATACAAAATTCTAAGTCCAGTATGTCGCACTTTTGTTTTTTTATATGTGAAACTATTTAATGATTGTCTTATATATTTTGATATTAGTTAGTATTTATTTTTTATTAGTCTCTAAAAAAAACTTAGGATATCTTGAAACACATTTCAAAAATAAAACTATAAACAAAATCTCTACAACAAACTACATATATTCAATTCAATCAGCAAATACCTTGAAGCAAAAACACATGTTTCCAAAAATTTTTGATTTTCAAGAAGAATTACCGCCCAATTCATATATTTGTATTGCTAAAAGTACAAAACAAGAACATATAAATACATGTGTTGGAAAATTAGCTTTAATACCTTGGAAAATTCCGACCAAAACTTTTAGTAATACATTATATATTGGGAACCATCTTGAAGTTTTATATGAACACAGGAATTATGGTGTTGCTAATCAAATTATATCAAAAAGTGTGAAAAAACTTAGTTCTCAAGGAGGATTTGGTATGTTTTCTACTAATTTTGAACTATCTATTCCACAAAATAAGGTGTATCAAATTTATTGGACAAAACAAAAACCAAATTTGAACTTATGTTCCATATGTTCAAATTTGATTAAAATCAACTTCAATCAAATTTCTTTCGATAATTATCCAAACCATCCATGGTTAAATGTACCACTAAAACAAAGAAAAACCTATTTAAAATATCTGGAAAGTACTAATATTCACTTTTTTCAATTAAAAATAGATAATAAAGCAATTATTATAGCTGTCCAATCTATTATTGATTCATATAATCACAAAGTATCAAATATAAAATGGTTCTGGGGAAATAAATCTTATGTTCAACAAGAATCTTCTTTATATTCAATAACGAAGATTCTTGGTGATGATTATATTAGTATACCAACAATAAATAAGCCAAAAAATACAAATATATGGGACAAATCTATTTGTTATTTTTATGTTAAACCTGAAAAAATTAATTTTAAATCATTAACAGATTCAAATATATATGGTTGGTTTTTGGATCGTTGAATTTTTTTATTTGCTATTATTATGAAAAGAAAAGTTAGTCCTAATGCACAACAAGGTCGTACTCCACCAAGAACACCAACAACAACACCACCAACAACACCAGAACCTCCAACACCTCCGACACCAGCATTCCATGGACCTCCATCATTTGTAGGACAACCATTACCAACAACACCAATATCACAAGTATCCAGTCAACCAACTTCACCACCATACGCTCCAATAAAAACCAGAACAAAACCAAAATTACCAAAAATAACAAAAAAAGACCAAGGTAAAAAGGGGGGAAATAAAAAAACCAAAAAGGTCAGACGTTTAAAATTAAAAAAAACAAAAAGAAAAACTAAGTTATTTAGGAAAAAATAATTTATATTCGACAATATGGGTGATAAAAACTATGATTTCCATATTGCATTTTGCTGTCCAGTTAGAAACTGTGGTAAATATCTTTCCTCAATATTCAAAAATATTGGTTTATTAAAAGCAAATCCTAAATATAAAATTTCATGTGTGTTTGCATATGATCATTGTAGAGATAATTCTGGTGAATTACTTTTAGAATATATGAAAACAGACCCACAAAATATTTATGTAAAAAGTATAGAAAATAAGAATGTATTAAGAACAGCTAGAATAGCTACTGCAAGAAATGCGTGTATTGATGTTGTTTATAATGAACTCAAAAATGTGGATTATCATATCATGATTGATTGTGATGATGTTAATATCTACAAATGGGATGTTGATCTATTAGACAAATATTTTCGTAATTTTGATAATGATGATTGGGATTGTATATCATTTAAAAGAGATAAATATTACGATGTTTGGGCTTTATTAATAGATAACTATCGTCATCAATGTTGGGGATTTGGACCTTATTCCAGAAAGGCTGTATCTTTAATGAAAAAACATGTTAATACAAAATTGAGAAATGCAAGAATACACGGAAAAAATAGTATTGAATGTTTGTCCGCATTTCAAGCATTTGCAATTCATAAAACAAATAAGTTCAAAAATATTAGATACGATGGGTTTTATTCAAATGTTAAGAAACTTATAACAAATGAAGAGCGTGAAAGCACATTCAAAATGTTTCGTGAAAAACATGGATGTGAAATTTATGAACACGATGGTTCACGAATTCTTGATAACAAAAAGGGGTGTAAAGAGGAATGTTGTTGTGAACACATATTTTATAATGTTTCAGCAACAAGACAAAATGGGTGTAAAATTAAGATTTCAATATTCAATTATTTCTTAATGAATAAAGGTAGAGGAGTAGAATTTACAAATGATTAGATAAGCCTATATATGGATAAATTATAATTTACTACGAATCAGATTTATCCAATATTTTAGATAAAATTTTTCTTTTGACTTTAATATAGTCTGTTTTGATTGCTCAACTAATTTATCTATCGACGAAATATTGTCCCAATCTTTCAAAATAATAATTGGCATATCTTTATAAATAACATCTAATGGAGATGTTTTCACAATTGGTATAGATCCTAAAAACATTGCCTCGTATGTTCTATGACAATCTAAACCATTACCATGAGGTGAAACAATGAATTTGTAATTTGTTATATTATTCCAAGTCTCATTTCTGGGACATCTTTTTTTCAAAGTATAATTAAAGGGTTTATTTTTCAAAGCTTTTACAGCAAAATGTCTATCTTTATTATGTCGTTTAAACATTTTAAAGTGAAAAAAGGAAAACGTCTTATTAGTCCTAATATCAAACGCATTTGCGTCTTGTGCTATATTCATTAATTCTTCTTCTTGTTGTAAGGCTGTTTTTACAGGCCCCCAATCCCATAAGCATTTTCCAGTTTGTACTGTATGATAATCTATACCCAATGGTATTGCACTAATTTTTTCATGTGTATTATTATCTTTTAAGTCATAATTTTGGGAAAACCAATGCTTAATACAACTATTATTAGCTATTTTTTCTATATAATCTATTTTATGTTTTTCGGACAATTCAGTTGGAACGCTTGTAATAGATGAACCAGTTACAAGAACTATTTTTATATTATTACTTTCAATATCTGGTAAAATATTATTTACAAACTTATTTAATACACTCGAAACTACATATACTATATCATTATCCTTGATATTTTTGTATATAGAAACTGGGAAATTGGTAGTATCCGATACAATTTTGTGTGGATATATATCACAACTATAAGCTATTCCTCTTGAAGATACATATAAACAAAATCTCTCATTAGAGTTCATTTCATCTTTTTTGTTTACTATATTAGCCATTAAATTTATTTATATTTTATAACTTATTTGTTTTTACTAACATTATGTCTGGGAAATGTATCTATATTTTTAATATTTATATACTTACTTAATTTCTGAATATCATCATTTTCAATATCATAACTAATAAATTTAGCATTTTCCTGCGTTTCAAAAAAATCTTCTACATCTTTGTAATGTTTTTTAACAAAATTTATAAAACCCTCATCTGTTTTATCATCAATTAACTCTGGATTAAATTTGTATAATCTATTATGTAGACCCTTTCTCTTAAAAGAAGCTAAAATTTTGTGAGGGTCTCTTTTGTTAAGAATAAAAATTGCATCCTCGTTTTCATAATATAATTGTTTATAATCAACTAATTGTGGCCAATAACATTTAGTTTTGGAAATACATACATCCATTTGTGTTATAGCATCTGGTTTTGTAAGGCTATTTAATAATGGTAATCCTTTTTGCTTATTTTTTTGAATAGTTCTCCCTATAAATAGATGATTATTACCAAGTCCACCACCTTTACACCAATGTATTGTTTTATATCCTAATTTCTTAAAAAGATGATAAAATGATAATGTTCCCGATTTTGGAAAACCTATTAATAGTATCATAAATAGTATTATATTATTACTATAGTTCAAATGTTCAAATTACTATTTTTTATCGCAATTGTGCATGGATTTCAAAGAAACTATAATAAGTACAATAGACCATATTCTAAACCTTTTAATGAAGTCGGAGATTTATCAGGAGATTATCAACTGAGTGGATTGTGGAAAATCCAAGTAGAATCATCAGAATCTTATAAAGATGTTAAGATTCCGAATGAAATATCATGGAGTGGTAATAAATGGTCATCCCCAACCAGAAATAAAATCAAACTTATTTATGACTCTTTTTATGTTAATCTGGAGTCTTGTGGTAAATTTTCAAGTCCTATTAGTCGTGACAAATCCGAATTTAGAGGAACCTGGTCTTGTAATAATAACGAATTAATTATGTGTAGATGTGAATATGGTTATAATTCTATAGAATCTTATAATGGAGTCTATTTGCCAGAAAATGGTACTATATGTGGTACTTTTACATTTGGAGCAATTGAACCATTTTATACAGGAACCTTTAAAATGACCCAACTTCTTACATCATTTAATCCTATAATAAAAAATGTAGATAGCTTAAAACTCACTAATCTTTTGACATTTAGAACCCATAAAATTGCTGGTAACTGGCAACTAACTTTTGAAAGTGATACACTTTTTTCAAATTATAATATAGTCCTTCATAAGAATCTTACATGGGAAACTACAAATAATCTTGGAAAAATTGACTATAAACTTGCTGGAAATTGGAATATATATAGTGAATCAATTGATATTACATCTGGAATTCATGGGCAAGGTCATAAAATATGGTTATGGGTAAGACGTTTTGGTAAAATTCCTACAATCAGTAAAGGAGTTAATTTAGAACAAGACCGGTTATATATAGGAGTCATTAGCCCTTCTCCAACCAGAAATAAAACGGGTCAATGGTATAATTTTGAATTTCAACGTAATGAACCAGAACCAAGAAATATTAAAGGGGACGTTTGTATTGGATGGACAACTGAACCACATTTTATAGGTACTTTTATAATGAAACCTGATTTTGATATAAGAGGAGGGTGGGATTTTGATACAAGCCATATAAATAGTGATTAAAACCTTAAGAAAATAACTCATACTACTTCTCTACTTCATCCCATAGCTTCACCAATTTATCTGCATAAACTACCTCGTTTCCTGTCCAGCCAGTCATAATAGCACCTCGATACGTTGTCTGAGGAATAATAGCATCGTTATATCCCGCCGTTTGAACCATGAAAACATTTACTTTCGGATTTAATGTTCTACGATAGTTAGTTATTAAGGACATTACATCGATGTATCTTTGTGTCATGTCTCTCCTCTTCCCCCATTCATATTCTTCTTGCATTTCAGGGTCTAAACCATACAGTCCACCATGACCAGCCTGCATGTCAGAATAACAGAAGAAATGATTGTAACTATAGTTTGTATGATTATTGAATGCTCTTTTAAAGAATAACCAAATACCGTTCTCGGTAGAACCACCAACGGTTTTTCCTAGTTCACTAATCTCCTCATACTGCTCAAGAAACGAACGACTCTTGTCTACAGTATACTCGTGTAATCTATCTCCAAATACACCTACAACCCCTTTTCCAGTACATGATAAAGCAGTTAGTAAAGCAGATAAATTTCCAATGTCGGCTACACTGCGTCTACCATATTGTGAAGTAAATACGCCATGTGCGGATCCACTGTTGTCACTGAGGGCAATAACATTTCCTTGTAAAGAAGGAAAATTTTCAATCGACTTTTCTAAACATTCTTGTAAACACTTTTCCATCATTTCGAAATAAATTGGCTTGATAGGAGGCTTTTCCTTTGGAGTATAACCCTTCTTATTTATAACTTTCTTAGCTATAGGTTCTGTATTAGTATTTTCAACTTTTGAAGCATTCTTACATTCTTCATAAGCTGAAATATAACGATATGGAAATTGCTTACCATTCTTTACACCAGATAACAGCATAGAACAGTATTTTTTCATATACTCATTACCAGGATTGCTTTGAGCAAACCCACGCATATTTCGAAGAGCTGCCATATGTGGTATACGACCATTCATGGCATCAAATGTTTCAACCCATGATTTTCCTTGAGACCTATGTTTTTCCCAAGTAATTGCTGATTCATCTAATACCAATTTCCCATTTTTCATCAAAGGACCCAAAACCTTTGTTTTTTCAACCACATTCTTTTTTGGATGACTTATACGAGTCATGTCGATGATATTGCGTGAATATTTACCCGCATGATATGATGTAAGTTCACTTAACCTATCCCCAAATGCTCTTTTCATAAAACTAGGAAACTTACTCTTACTTCCATGGAGTGATTTCCATGCATCTAAAATAGATTTCATATCTCCAGGTAAAACACAACACTTCTTTACAACATTTCGAAAAGCTTTTGGATTCTTTTTGTTGAACTCTATTCGCCCAGGATGAGACGCTGCAATAGCTAAAAGTTGCGCTGGAGTTTTACGCATAAAGAATTCATTTCTTGTTTTATCTGCTTCTGCCAAAGTTGCCTCAAAATCATAGTCAAGAGCAAGATTAGCCGCTTTAAAGAAAGCTTCTTGTCTAGACATTAAACAGTATTTCGGAAACATAACATGATTTCCTAGTTGACTTAATACTTGTTCTGTTTTTTTGTTTTTTTCTTCTTTTCTTTTTTCTTTTTTAGTATCCCCTTTACCAAAAGGCATATAGTAGGACGGTTCTCCTAAAAATTGTGAACACAAAGGCAGTCGGAGAGCTTGAATTGGATTGAATAATTCATAGCATTCACCTCCCATAAAGTTTTTGTGACTATCAGGACAACTCATCTTGATTTAATATAGTGATTAATATTTATATTTCTTTAAACCTTTCATTTTTATGTACAAAAACATAAAAAAAGATGTAGTCGAGAAGAGACTATTAAATTCTGATATTTAAAATATATAAGCATTTTGATGAAATCAAGAATTTCCGCTTCTTCTCTTCCATAATTGTATAATTGTATAATTTTTATAATTGAAGTATCCATTCTAACCGCTTCTCTTATGACCGCATCGGGTCAAATTTAGGGGGGCAAGAGAGGTATTTTATAATGGAGTTTTGTAAGAGTTTTTTATATTCTAGTGAATGTTTATATATATTAATTTGAGGAACTAGAATATACCGCTTCTTCACTTTATTTATATTATTTTGTCCTTATATACTATTTTATAATAACCAACCTTCAGCAGTAGCACTCGTATCAGACTCCCAGTTTTCGTAGTCAGACACAATAAGGTAACCCTCATCAAGGTAGTCTAAGAAGGAGTCTTTCTTCCAACTTGAAATTACCAATTGTCTTGAACATTGTCTACAAGTACAAGCACATCCATATAGTTCACATTTGTTTGTATTATGTGGTTCTTGACTGGCAGCTACCCACCAACTTGGATCTTCAAGACTTTTTGGTCTGTTTTGAATATGGCGTACACAACATTGACAAGTTTTCAAAATTTTAACCATATAATCTTGGTCATTTACCAATTCCGCTAACATATCTGTGAAACTTGTCCATGTTCCCTCGTAATATACGTTTCTTATTAAATAATTTAATCTTGATTTAACACCATTTAGACGAATTTTATGAAAACATTTTGAAAATAATTCTCTATGTTCAGGATTATATTCATATATTTTGATTTCTAAGTCCTTTGGTAAATTCAAAAACTCCATTATACAAATAATGAAACACTTATAACCGTCTTACATTTACTAATTCTATTTACCATATAATTTGAAAATCTTAATCATTTTTTTT
>CETY01055584.1_pt1 | contig 11180 bp, 16 predicted proteins | sample 361551 | NCBI WGS metagenome assembly CETY01 (sample SAMEA2623135, study PRJEB7988) | marine metagenome | biome: marine biome (ENVO:00000447); feature: deep chlorophyll maximum layer (ENVO:xxxxxxxx); material: "saline water (ENVO:00002010), including plankton (ENVO:xxxxxxxx)" | depth 45 m | reverse complement strand
AAATGATGGACCCATATACTACTAACATGCACATGTACGGACGCGTACCTAGAGGACAAGGTGTTGACTCTAACATGAATCAGTTCTACGGAAGAAAGTCACTCGGTGGAGTGGCCTCCGAAACAACTACACTTGGTTTACTTGGGGCACTTGTCGTAGGCATGTATGTCGTCGACGGTTTACTCATAGGATACATGGTCGGAACCAATGACTCCAAGAGAGCAATAGCTAGACGGTCAGCAATTGTAGGGACTCTTGTAGGCATTCCCACTTATGCACTCTTTAGGGCCGCACAACAATGAGATGATAATATGCTAAAGGATTACAAAAAACTATTGAAAAAGAGACCACTGGTTGCCGGAATTATTGGATTTTCTGCACTTTACGCCAGTTACACTGTCTTTGCTGCTAGGTCACTTGACGGTCTTGGAGCAAGTACCTCCACCACTACATCATCATCTGCTTCCCACGCTATGATGAACAGAACTACAAGTGGAGACATGATGGAACACCCAACTGCTCTGTACGGTTATCGAAATGTTGGCTCTCACTGTTCTAACCCTCACTGCAACACTCGTAGTAACCCTCACTGCCACTGTGGTGGAGGCGTTGGTGCTACTTCCTCAAACTACGGTGAGGATACGCACGAATCATCTTCTCAACTCTTTGGGGTTCCTAACAAAATCAAACGCCGAGTTATGATGAACGATATGAACGAAGGTAGTGATGGATACAACGACCCAAGGTCGGGCGATATCTTCTCCCACGCTCAGCCTCAGCAAATGTCTGCCGAAGAGGCCGAGCTACTTGCTGGTGCTGGCGGGTGGCTTTGATTGCGGCACGGCAAAGGAAACCTGGATTCTAAGCGACCAAGGTATCATCCTGTCATCGCTTGGGAAGCAAACAATCTAACCAACGACTTCGTTGACATAAACAGAGTCGCACTCGACGACCGTTACGGCAAGGTCGGTGCTTCACTTTACAAAAGAAGAAACGGTCCAGGCCCCACCGATGGTAGCACACCGGGCTTGTTTGGGTACGTTGACGACAAGTTCTACAAAGGAAGTCCAAGAACAGGGTTCCTTACAGGACTTGTCATGGGGACCGGAGCATATGTTCTAGCAGACTTTTACCTAAACAAAGGACAAGGCCTCACAGGGTGGCAACGCAGACTCGCACGGTCACCATTGACATTAGCTCTAATTACGGTAGGAACCTTTGCAATCTTACCTACTGAGTAATCTCACTGTAGGTTGTCCCGCAATCCAAGCACATTACAATAGTAACGCTTGCGCTAGTTTCAGTTAAGAGAACTTCACAACTGTCGCATTCACGACAGCGCATATTACATCACTCGTTCAAGTTAGATTCCAACAAGAGGACCGAGTTGAGAATAGCCGCAGTGGCTTCTTCTAGCTCGTGGTTGGCCACTTCTTTAGTGAAGGTGACGACCTTTCCTTGGATTTCAACTTGCACGCTTACGTTTGTCTGGTTAATTTTCTTTGCCATACTTAATCACTTGCCCTCTCGGACAATCTATAGGAAGTTGCATCCCCTATTTATAGAAGTTGGTCACTTATCTCTATGGAACTTTGGAAGTTTTCTCTCTTCTTTGTTTGGCTTCCACTCCACTGTGTTGCTTCCGTCAGCGCTTTTTTGAGTTTCAATCTTGCGTTTAGCTCGATGCCCTCGTCCAAACAGCTCGGCATCCTTATCGTACTTTGCTCCAGTGCCTCGAAGCCCAACAGCCTCTTCGTTACTCCAGTTGATAGCATGCTCTTGCTGCTCATGTTGGTCGAGCTTACGACTAAAGCCAAACACTTCGTCCCAAGGTTCACCTAGGCAAACGTGATTGTTGACTACATGCTTAAAGTCGCAACTCATACACTTAACTGAGATAAGGTGGTTCCACACCTGCGTATCTCCACGGGTGGAAGACTTCTGTGATTCGACTCCACCAATCGTGTGGAAAATCCTTGTGTCTCGATGGCTACACACTGGACAAGGAAGGGGCTCACCGGTTTTGTCGTCCATGACGATGTCACCTTCGAGGTTGACCTTCTTATCAGCGATGTCAGCGCAGATGGGGCAGGCTCTTCGCTTGTTCCACTCATTGGCGGTGATTCTTTCATCCATTATTCTTCCTCCTGCTCTATAGATAGTACTCCCATACTAGCATCTAGGATATTTAGCTCTACAACACTTGTAAGATAGACTAGTAGTTTTGGGTCACCAATATACTTTACACCCAGCATACCATCTGAGTTAGTGCAAGCAAATACAGCCTCAGTCACGCCCTCGTTACTCAAGTCCATGAATAGTGCATCCACCTTAGACATAACGACTTGGTCACTCATCGAGAGAAGCCTCCTTGAGTTTCTTGGCCAGAATTTTGAGTGCATCAATCGTTTGCTTATCGGTGAAGTCGTAGTAAACCTGAGTATTGATGGCCCGTTTGATAGCAGTTGCATGAGGCTTGACTTCCGCTGACCACTGCTCAAAGTTCTTTTTGACCATGTTGACGAATGATGATTGGACGTTGCTCCAGCAGCGGTGACACATAACCACCGCCTCAAGAACCATGTCATACTTTTCAACTTCGTCAACATCTTCCCACTGCTTAGCCGAGTATGCATCAGAAGTACCGACGATAACCTCTTCAAGGAACACTTCATACTCTGCGGGTTCTAACTCATGACTACGAGTACCAACCCCGCAGTTTTTGCATTCTCCCCAAGGTGTACTTACGTCCTCCCGGACCATAGTGTTGCTCATAAAGAGTGTTAATTTCATCGGCCCTTTAACCTTCACGGAACAACTTTCAATCGCAAGTGTAAAAATAGGGTAACCCATGGGTGTTGCTATGACAGGCAGAACTAAGCCCGATTCCACAAGCACTTATGTTCGCGTAGCAGGAGTGTCCAATCAACAAAAACCCGTTAGCGGCACAACCCTAGACGGCGTCGAAGTAGCAATGAAAGTAATAGACTGTGGGCTAGAAGAACTCCCAACTCAATCGTTTAACTCCCTCACTGTTGGAACAACAGCCACAAACTTGGCCAGCTTAACAACTAACAAGGTAGATGTTCGATGCAGCCGGGGCATTCAGTTCAAAGCTGCGTCCGGCAACTCAGGAACTATCGTCGTTGGTGGAAGTTCAGTTGCCTACAGTGGAACAGCCGCAAACATTAACGGCATGCCCCTCGCCGCAGGCGACACAATCTTCCTAGAGGTCACTAGACTTTCAGCAATATTTGCCGACGCATCAGCTTCGAGCCAGGTTCTTCATTGGATTGCATACTGAGGTGATTAAATGGGACACATGACTTCGGCAGCAGGCGGCGCAACCATCTCGGGTTCTGCTACAACTATTGACACCGAAGACTTAACCGCAAATAGAGCAGTTATCTCAAATGGTTCTCAAAAGATTGCAGTCTCCGCAACAACCAGCACCGAACTAGGATATGTTAACGGTGTAACAAGTGCAATACAGACTCAATTAGATGCTAAACAGGGAACAATCACTGGTTCTGCTACAACTATCGACACTGAAAGCCTAACGGCAAGCAGAGCAGTTATCTCAAATGCTTCTCAAAAGATTGCAGTATCTGCGACAACGAGTACCGAACTAGGATACGTTAACGGTGTAACAAGTGCAATACAGACACAACTAGACACGAAAGAGCAGATAGGAAAGAAAACTATCTGGGTCCCCGCTGCCGCAATGTACCCAAACACCACTAATGGATGCGCTGCGCTAGCGCAAGTGGAGCTAAGTAACGGGCCAGAGTTGAAAGTCCTTGACTTCGACGACGGCTCTGACGAGTTTGCCCAATTTACCATAGCATTCCCTAAGTCATGGAACGAAGGAACAATCACGTTTCAGCCATTCTGGACTATTTCAGCAACAGGCACTAACACTGTTGCTTGGCAACTACAAGCCGTATCCTTTGCAGACAACGCTGACCAAAATACAACTTTTGGTACAGCAGTTGCTACAAGCGCAAAAGCCCACAGCGGAACTAGCGGAGACCTAATGGTTTCAGCAGAGAGTGGAGCTGTGACAGTAAAAAACGCCGCAGTAGACACCGTGACCTACTTTCAAATAAACAGAGATACTTCTGCTGACAATCATGCTAGCGATGCAAGGCTTGTCGGCGTCAAAATCTTCTATACAACTGATGCAGTTAATGACGCTTGAGGTGATTAAGTGTCGGGCTTTGGGTACACAGTTCTAGGTTTTGGTTCTCACCCGAACAGAGGCCCCGACACCTCATACACCCTGTCTGAGCTAGGTTATAGCGATGTGGCCAGTGCTGGAACTGAGGCGGTTGTGGAACTGATGAACTCTCCAAGTCGACTGTTTATTACAACAGAGCCCGGAAGTGGTGAAAAAATCAAGGGCTTTGCCTTCGACGACGCTTCCCTGCCCGATTTCACAACAACACCGGCTGAACTTTCATTTAACAACCAAAGTCCAAGAGGAAATTGCTTTGCTGACAGTGGCAGTTCTCTGTATGTCGTAGGACAGGCTTCTCCTTATTTACAAAGAAAGACTCTTTCTACACCTTTTGACATTACTTCTGTTTCAGCAACCACTACACTGAACATCGCTTCCTTTGGTGCTACTCAAGGAATAGCGTTCAACAATGACGGTAGCACGATGTATATCCCAACGAGTAACAATGCTGATGTAAAGGTGAGCACCCTTAGTACAAGTTACGACATTACTTCTTCCATTTCAACGAGTACAGTGTCGTTGGCGGTATCCGATGACGATGGAGATACGATAGCGGGCATGACAGGTATAAGATTCAAGCCTGATGGGACCAAGGTCTTCGTGAGTTATTATGCCGATAACCATCCCAAAGTAGCGGAGTTTTCGTTGTCTACTCCTTTTGATATGACCACCAAGTCATTCGTATCGAGTCTCAACTTCGAGCATGTTTTAGGACGACGGGTCGACGGGTCAAGCACTGTCAATGCTATGATTGCAGGCTTTGATTGGAACTCGGATGGCACTCTGTTATACGCAGTTAGCATACATCCAGACATAGACACCAATGAAGTCGTTGTGGCCGAATATGGTGAACCATCTGCACTATCCCTTTCTCTCAACACAACAGCAACGACCATTGACCTCAGAAGTGCAGTTGGTGGAGTCCCTCCAGACCAGTCAGCGAATGTTGATAGCAGCGCAGGAGACGCAAACTCCACTGCGACTGCAACCGGCGGTGCTGGAGGGTACTCGTTTGCTTGGACAGTAACAGAGACAGCAGACGATGGACAGAACGGAAGTAGTTGCGCTATTCTAGCAGAAGGAACCAAGACCAACGCTCAATACAATACGGCCACATTTCGAGTGACCGTGGCGGCTCAGTTAGCAGGGTCCCCACCTGGACCAGTAGACCCGCCGCCGCAGTTCAGTACAGCAACTTACAGACTAAGGTGCACGGTCACAGACGCCAATGGCGACACGGCCACAGCCGACTACACGGTCACAATTCAAGGCGCATGATGAACTGTTAAGTACCGGATGAAAGTGTTTTAATCCTAGGGACATCCCTAGGAGATATCGGAATGACAGATAAAGTAAACGAATCAAAGCAGCAAGCAGGAGCCTCGGCCAGAACCGTGTGCATCGACATCGCAAGGCAACTCAGTGATATTGTGAAGCACACTCTTGGTCCCTCCGGGCTCGATAACATGCTAGTGGATGCAGCAAAAGATGTCGTCATCACCAATGATGGTGCAACTATTATGAAAGAGTCTGACATCGACCACCCCGTAGCCAAAGTTATCATGGATGTTGCTCGGACTCAAGAAGAGCAGTGCTTTGACGGTACAACTTCCTCCATCATTCTCACAGGAGCTTTGATGGAAGAGGCATCAACACTCCTCAAGAGTAAAATTCATCCAACAAAGATTGCTATAGGCTATCAAATAGCTGCTATCAAAGCAGAAGAGCTCCTAATGGATATGGGAGTAGAAGTAAATGAGGAGATTCTAGATAAGGTCGCTCAAACTGCTATGACAGGTAAGTCCGCAGAACCAGACAAGGAACATCTTGCAGGCATCTGTGTCGAAGTTGCTATGGCTGCTCCACTTGCCGACATTAACATTGTTCGCAGACCCAATGGAAAGATTCGTGACTCAACTGCTATCTCTGGTCTACTCATAGACGGACAAAAGGCCTCTCACGAAATGCCCGATGCGGTAGAAGACCCTAAAATTGGTCTCATCGCTGCTGACATTGACATTCCTGACTACGCACAGGCACTCAATGTGCAAGTCACAAACAACTCTGAGGTTCAAGACTTCATCGCTGGTCGCAACGCTCAACTCATTGAGATGGCACAGAAAATTTTGGCTACAGGCATGAATGTACTCTTCTGCTCGCGCGATATTCATCCCGCTATCATTGAAACCTTCGCAAACGAAGGACTCTACCTTGTCCGCAGAGTACGTCGAAGTGATATGGAGGCTTTGGCTAACTCAACAGGCGCTCGCATTATCGTCAATGTTGAAACCATCTCTAAGAAAGACCTTGGAACCTCCAAGCTACTTGAGGAGGTAAACATCGGTGAACGACCAATGGTGAAACTCACTGGTACACCCAATGAGTCTACTGTATCAGTCCTTGTGCGGGCCCCCACACAACATGTGGTTGACGAAATCAAGAGAGCATTTGATGATGCAATCGGTGTGGTTTCAATTGCATACGAGGACCAGTCTGTGCTACCTGGTGGCGGCGCTCCCTACCTCACGCTATCATCTAAGTTAAAGGAGTATGCTGCAACAGTTGGAGGCCGAGAGCAAATGGCGGTAGAGTCCTTTGCTAACGCCCTAGAAGTTATCCCCAAGACACTCGCAGAAAACTGCGGACTTGACCCAATCGACTCACTCATTGCCCTACGAAAAGCCCACACCCAAGAAGATGGCTGGAAGTACGGAATAAATGTAAATGACGGAACAGCCTGTGATATGTTGGAAGCAGATGTTATCGAGCCAAAGCGAGTGTCTGCTCAAGCCATTCGCAACGCTGCTGATATCGCTTCTCAACTCATCCGTATCGAGAAAATCATCACAGCAAGGCGCAGAGCGGAGATTGGTGATGATGACTTCCAGTACTGAACTCATTGAAACTGCGCTCGATTCGCTGCTAAACTCGGGAAGAACATTCATATTGATGGTTCAAAGTGATTCAGGTAATCTCACCTACTACACAAATAGTCCAGGAGACAAGCTCTTCATAGTAAACCAAGAAGATAAGGAGGAATAAATATGCCAATAGCGCCACCAAACAGTCCACTTTTGGATTTGATGTACAGTCAAAAGCAAGAAGTGGGAGACACGATAACCCGCGAAGATATGATGGAATTACAAAGGGAACAAGAAGCACGACTTCTTGGTACCTTCTTTGTCCAAGCCATCTTCCTATCATTAGCAATCATGCTATATTCAGCATGGGAGTGGAGCCAATTTAGTGAGCCATGGGAGTCAGCACTCTTTTACGGACTGATGGCCTTTTCACTACAAGCGGCTTTGTACTTTACTTACCGAACCATGTTTGAGGACTCAAGTAACTACCGTAAAGAGCTCAAGCGTATGAAGAATAAGCAGCGTAAGCGGATGGCCCAGATGTCATTTGAGATGCGCAAGATGCAGACAGAAACATTGCTTAGCCAACAGATGCAGCAGTATCAGCAGCAAATGGCGCTCGCTAACTCAGATGGGTACATTGACCAAAATGAAGAAGCCATGCTTAGGCAGCAACTAGCGTCTATTCAGCAAACGGCGGGTGGCGTGGGAAACGCCCAAGACCTAGAGAAAATGGCGAGACAATTGGGGATAGACCAATTCAAGGTGGGACCCATTCCTCTAGGTCCAAGGTTAACTTTGTCCCCCGCACATACAGCCAACATGCCCATAGCAGGAAACTCGCTGAACCTGAACCCCAGCCCCGAGTCGAATATCGACTCGCAAGTCCAAGAGACTCTGGTATGAGATGTCAGGCACTGACAGCAGACAAAACCCAATGTAAGAGGTATTCAGATGAACAATTCTGCTGGCAACACCGACCAAAACAACCTAGAAAGGTGTCCAAAGTGCGCTCGGGTGATATGGATAAGGTACTTACCGTGTAAGGGCTGTGGGTATGATGAGGGGACACCCATCTAGGTGATGACATGGGAGTTATATTCAAAGACATTACCGATGACCAGCAAGAGGCCATGTTAGAGACCACATACATTGGTCTAACTTGGCAAATGAGGTATATGCGAGTCAAATACTGGACTTATATTGTGCTGGCGTCCCTTACTTCTGTGGGAGTAACAGCGGCAGTAGACTACTCCATGTACAAGTTCACAGACTACTCTGGCATCATTGGGTGGTTCTTATCGTGAGTTACGAGATTATCGTCGGACACGCTATTTGGCAGGTGTTGAAAGACACTAAGGGATATATCCCTCATCAAGTGGGTGTGTACGGCGCAAGTGAGTCAGGCAAAACTACTCTCGACATGCAAATGACAACCCGTGGAGAGATACGAGAGCTCGGTGAAGATGACCGCACTCATCACTCAAAGAATTGGCTAGGCAATGAAAAGATGCCACATCAAACCAGCAAGCGCGTAAAGAGCGATGGATTTACCAGCCGCACAGTGGTGTCACGAGATATAGGGGGACACGATGAGTATCACGCTATGTGGCTGAGAGACATGATTCAACGAAAGGTTAGAACAGTAGTCGTAGTAATAGACCATAGGCATCTAAACAGTCAAAGAGATACATCCAACCAAGTAGCCCTAGGGTATCTAGTAAAATCACTATCACAGAATAAAGTTCCCAAGGGACTCGGACTCAGAGCAAGGCGTCGTGCAAAGAAGTACGCTCCCGACAGAGTACTTTTGTTGGCGAACAAAGCTGATGAATGGATGAGCGACGAGGACTTCCACCTATGGGAGCGGGGCTTTATCGCTCGACACAAGATTTTCGACGTTTTTAGAGACGACATGTATCAACTGCAAAAGATGCACATACCGGTGCACCTAGACGCAATCAGTGCAAGGTACTCTTGGAACGTCGAAAACGCAATATTGAAGGGGATAAGCATATGACGCAATACACTGTAAGAACAAAGAAGAAAGTAAAAACCCTAAACGAAGGCCATGATTGGTCAGAAGAGTTACCAAACGAGATGTTCGTTAAAAAGTTCAACTTCACCGGGCACGAGTACGGGCCAATTGGTCGAGGAAGAAAAACAAAGACCAAGGAATTCGAACTCTTCTGGGACCCAAAAACACTCAAGTCAGCAACCGAGTTACTTGATTTGCTTGATGCGCACAAGATGACAGCAAGATTGGATGTGATTCAAGAATGAACCAAGATTTTCAGCAACAAAGACTAGCACAACTGATGGCTCAACAGCCTCAGTACCAAGGCGGAGCATATGACGGAGTGGTGGCCACTGTTGACTTTAAACTTTCAGAGCATTCCAATCCCAAGAAAGCAAGGCGGCAGAACATCAAGCGAGCAGTAAAGGCACTAAAGCCCTTGAAGCGACCTTTGTTCTTCTTCGGATATCGCAGGACAAAGGGCCATCAGTGTGTAGTAGATGGAACCAACTGCGTTGATGCCGACTATGGTGAGCTGTTTGACCAGTACTTCCGAGACCCATACACCATGCAGGTGAGACCCTTTCGTCCATGGACGGGTGTAATCCCTGGAAAGGGACGACAAATGGAAGGTACTTATTGCCCACAACACTTAGCGCTATATCACAATTTACTTGAGTGGCTAGAGCAAGAAGATGCGGAAGCAGACCCAGGATTCTTTTCGAAGATGGCAAAGAAGGGTGTAGCCTTTGTTCCAGTTAAGAAAGGTGAGAAGAAAGAGGAACACCCAATGATTGTCAAGTACACTCCTGTGTTCTTGGAAGCACAAAAGGACGGCATTCCTGTTATGCACTTCAGGAATCCAATCACAGGCCAAAACGATATCACCATGTTGGTATTCGACAACAGAGTGCTACAATCAACCGCGCCAACAGGGACCACTTTAAGCTCCATGGACATGGCTCAATATCACAAAGTTGTTGAGCAAATGGGTAAGACTCAATAAAGGAAAGAATATAACTGAGTAGAAGGTGGGGTAACTATGGCATGGAGCTTTGGAAGTAATAACGGACCCTCACAAGAACAAGTGGCTATGTTCGGCCAAGCAGCCCAAGACTCGGGTCTCGCAGGAATGGCTGTAAATCAAGTAGACCAAATGACAAATGGTATGAAAAATGAAGACCAGGTCCAGATGCTTTACCAACTCATGGCACTGCATCCAAATGAAGTTGCGCTATTTTTCTTGGAGTATCCTAACTTCATGAACGAGTTAGCATCGTTGATTTCTCTATTGATGCGTAAAGAACTCTATGAGTGGTTTAACTCAGGAGTTATGGCTGCCTCCTTGAACGCCGAGAAGGCCGCAGCTGCTGGCTACTCTACTATCACAAAGGAAAACATCGACGCGCAGGTTGCCAAAGTAGTTCCCTCACAAGAGATGCAACAGAAAGTCCACACCGCCGATATGCAAGCTATGAACATGATGAGCGGACATCAGCAACAAATGATGCATCAGCAACAAATGATGCAGCAACCAATGATGGGTCAGCCAATGATGCAGCAACCAATGATGGGTCAGCCAATGATGGGTCAGCCAGGAATGCAGCAGCAAATGTACGGACAACCACAACGCCCAGGCATTGGTTCTGCACTCGGTGGATTTGGTTCTAGCCTCATCAGAGGTACTCTTGGACTTCCTCCCGCACAGCAACAGGGATATATGCAACAACAACCTCCGCAGCAATGAGGGGAGTTAGTTGCGTCCACTGATACCTAAGGGATTCTTCTACGATAGATTCCCTACGGAGTCTAACTCAGCAGCTGAAATCCACGCTCGCGAAGTTGAATCAAGTAAAAAGGTCTTAGAAGATGAAATCATAGCACTTGAAACTCAAGCTGCTTTAGTCATCAAGAAGCACAACAACTTCTTTGTACCCCACTTTGGGTTAAAGGCACAACAAGGCATCGCAAAGCTTTACCTTCGTGATGAGTCAGGCAACTGGAAGGGGGTGACCGGCGGTGCACAAGCAAATAGCATCGCTAATGAAATCATGACTTACAA
>CETY01119621.1_pt1 | contig 11183 bp, 9 predicted proteins | sample 361551 | NCBI WGS metagenome assembly CETY01 (sample SAMEA2623135, study PRJEB7988) | marine metagenome | biome: marine biome (ENVO:00000447); feature: deep chlorophyll maximum layer (ENVO:xxxxxxxx); material: "saline water (ENVO:00002010), including plankton (ENVO:xxxxxxxx)" | depth 45 m | reverse complement strand
GGTACCGCTGGGTGTGTCCTTGCGAATAGACTTTCTGAAAATAAGATTAACTCTGTTTTATTAATTGAGGCAGGTAATAAAAAATATAATCCATGGCTTTACATACCTGGCGGATATTTTAAGACGATATTTTCAAAATATCTCAATTGGGGGTATAAAACTCAACCAGAACAAGAACTAAATTATAGAAAGATAGAGTGGCCAAGAGGAAAAGTTTTAGGAGGCAGCGGTGCAATAAATGGAATGGTATATATAAGGGGGCAAAAGGAGGATTTTGATCATTGGAAAGATTTAGGAAATTCCGAATGGAGCTTCGAGAAGGTGTTACCATTTTTTATTAAAAGTGAAAAACAAAAACCAGATAACGATAAATTAGACAAAAAATATCATAACTCAAATGGGCTATTTTATATTTCTGATTATCCAGAAAAATTTATTTTAACTGAAGCATTTGTTAAGGCAACAAATGAACAAAACATCAAATCAAACAATGATTTTAATGGTGTAAGTCAAAGTGGTGCAGGATACTATCAAATTGCGACAAATAAATGGATTAGATCTGATACTGACATTTGTTTTTTAAAACCTATTTTAACAAGATCAAATTTAACCTTATTAACAAAAACTTTAGTTACAAAAGTTATAGTTAAAAATAAAAAAGCAATTGGTGTTGATGTTCTAAAAAATGGCAAAATAACAAATATAAGATGTAATAAAGAAATTATAGTTAGTGCTGGAACAATAAATTCACCACAATTACTTCAAATTTCAGGAATAGGTGATAAAAACAATTTAAAAAAAATTGGAATTAAGCCAATAGTAAATTCACCAGAAGTAGGCAAGAATTTGCAAGATCATCTTCAGTGCCAACTAATATATAAATGTAATAAAAATGTAAGTTTGAACCAAGATTTAACCTCATTTTTTGGTAAATTTAAAACCTTATTCAATTACATGTTTTTTCATAAAGGATTCCTCGCTGGTGGTCCTGCTCCTGCTGGGGCATTTTTAAGTACAAACAAAAATATTAATAGACCTAATTTACAATTACATTTTCTACCTTTAAGTTTGAGTATGCCAGGGGTTATAAGCAATATTCATGGCTATACCTTTAATATCAGTTTATCTCGTCCTAAAAGCAAAGGTGAAATAAACATACTTAGTCCTGATCCGACTAATCACCCTTTAATAAAAGCTAACTATCTCAGTCATATTCAGGATAAAAAAAATCTTATAGAGGGAATAAAAATTACCAGAAAAATAGCTAATTCAAATACTTTTAAAAAACATAATAGTATTGAAATTCAGCCTGGATCAAAATGTATATCTGATTATGATTTATTAAATTACATTAAATCGAGTGCAAGTAGTTTGTATCACCCTGTTGGAACATGTAGAATGGGTGTTGATAAAAACTCAGTAGTTAATCAAAATTTACAAGTAAGAGGAATATCAGGTCTAAGAGTTGCTGACGCTTCAATAATGCCTACTATTATTTCAGGGAATACCAATGCAACAGTAATTATGATTGCTGAAAAAGCATCTGAAATAATAATAAAAAACCTAAATTAAGTAGAATTTCTTTTTTTTATTTCAAACCCAACATCTATAATTTTATTTTTAATTAATTGTTTATTTTGAGTAGAATTAATAATAATTTTTGCAGCATGCTCACCGATAGTTTCACCTCTTACTTCAACAGTTGTAAGCCCAATTCCAAAATCATTTCCAAATTCAATGTTTCCAAATCCTGCGACAGCAATATCCTGTGGAACTTGAAGACCTTGACGACGAGCTTCACAAATAGCACCAATTGCCAACACGTCTCCTGAACAAAATATAGCTTCTATGTCTGGCCATTTATTTATTATTATATTAAAACCATTTGCACCATCATGAATATTTCCATTATCTGATGGTTCAATTTGTACAAATTGTGGTTTTACACCTTGGCTAAAAATAAAATCATTAAACCCTTTCAATCTCATATCACTTCTATCACTTAGAAACTTTGCTGAGCCTAAAAATGCAATTTTTTTATAATTACAATCATTATACAAAAATTTTGTCATAGATTTTCCAGCTTCATAATTTGAAAAACCAATTGCACAATCTATCGGGTTTTCTGGCAGGTCCCAGACTTCAACAATTGTACAGTTTATTTTTGAGAGTAATTTTCTAATTGAATCAGTTTTTATTGTATTAGTAATTACTAAACCAAGAGGTCTTTGAGAAATAATAGAGGAAAGCTGATCCCTTTCTAATTCTTCTGAGTATTCAGAATTAGATAACACTAATTGAATTTTATTTTTAGAAAGAATTTCAGATAGCTTATTTATAGTAGGCATAAATATTGAACCAGAAAGAGTTGATATATTAGCCGCAACGATTTGACTTTTACCAATTGACAATGATCTGGCTGCAGCTTCTGGAATATAGCCTAACTCAGCAATTGCATTATTCACCTTTAGACGAGTATTATAACTAACTAAGTTAGGCTCCCTAATAACTCTTGAAACAGTTATCTTTGATACACCTGCATATTTTGCAACTTCTGTAATATTAGACCACCGCTTATCAAACTGTCTTGGCAAAACTTTCCTCTCAAACTTTAAATTATTAATACATTAATTATTGACAATATAAACAAATTAATATCATAATGATACCGGTATCATTTTTTAAAGGATTTGAATATGCTAACTAAAGATCAAATTGATGAATACGAGAATAATGGCTATATTTTAGTTAAAAATGTTGTCTCAAATGAACAACTAAACGAGTTACAAAGATTAACCTATGAATTTATTGAAAATTCAAGAAGTGTAAGAGAAAGTAATCATATTTATGATTTAGATGATGGACACTCAAGCGATCAACCTCGGCTTACTCGAGTAAAACTTCCACATAAGCAAAACCCATATTTTTGGGAAATCTTAGAAAAATCAAAAATCCAGTCTACTATTAAGAGTATCTTAGGAGATAATATCCTTCTGCAAACTAGTAAATTAAATACAAAAGCACCTGGAGGTGGGTCTTCTGTTGAATGGCATCAAGATCTAGCTTTTTATCCATTAACAAATGATAGTGCACTTGCAGTTGGTCTTTTCTTAGAGGATGTAACCCTAGAAAATGGACCTTTACAAGTTATACCTAAATCACACAAAGGCCCTATTTTAGATCACTCAAATGAAGAGGGTATTTTTTGTGGAGCTATAAATCCTGAAGATCCTAACTTTGAAAAGGATAAAATTGTTACAATAACTGGTAAGGCTGGTGACATAAGCATTCATCATGGTCGAATACTTCATGGCTCTGCACCAAACAAAAGTGAAAAAGCAAGATTAATTACTTTTTATGAATGCAATGCCGCAGATGCTTGGCCACTTCTAGGTGGAGCTGCAATAAATATACAGAAATTAGGTGTTGGTGGACTTTGGGAAGATTTACATTCAAGAATAATCTCTGGAAATATAACTAAACAACCTAGAATAGAAAATTGGCCAGTTAGGATGCCCTTACCTCCATCACCTATAGGTGGTTCAATATTTAAAACTCAAAAATTAGGAGGAGCAAAAAGCGTTTATAACTAGTTCGAAAAATTAAAAATTTAAACTAACCCAGCATCTCCTTTAAAGATTTGTGCAGTTATAAATTTGCTATCATCTGCAGATAAAAAAAGTGCTATTCTTGCTATGTCTTCAGGTTGAACAAACTGTTTTAAACATTGCGTAGACATTATGTCTTTTTCAACTTCATCATTAAGGAAAAATTCTTTATGGTGTTCAGTTGCTGTCCATCCGGGCATTATTGAATTTACTCTTACACCAAACTCTCCATATTCTCTGGCAATTATTCTTGATAAACCTTCAATTCCTGCTTTAGCTGCTGCGTAACCCGCCCACCCTTCCTTTCTTCTTCGAAAAGTAGGTGAAGTAAAATTGATGATGGAACCATCTCTGATTTCTTTCATATCAGAAAAAGCAACCTGACTTGCAAATAGGACATGTCTTATGTTTAAAGATTGGAAATTTTCCCAATCCTCTAATTTAATATCATTGACAGCCATCCGCACATTTCCACCAGCATTATTTATCATCGTATGAATTTTTCCTACATTATTTGAAATTTGCTTTAAAGATTCTTGAAGTTTCTTAATATTAGTTACATCACATTCGATAAAGTAAGGTTCAAATTTATTAGGAATATTTAGACTTGATTTAAGATTAAACGCTTTATCTTTATCAATATCTAGAAATGCTACCTTGGAGCCCTGTTCATAAAAAGCAGTTACCATGGCAGCGCCAATCCCTGCAGAACCTCCTGTTATAACAACTACTCTATCTTCTAAACTAGGATAAGTTCCATAAATTTTTTTATGATCTTTTTTCAAAATTCAACACCAAAATTTTATATTTCAAAATGTATAAGTGATATTTTCTAACTAAAATTTACTGAATTAATTGCATTTTTATTTATAAATTTCCAATCATATTGAACTCCAAGACCTGGACCAGTCGGTACGTCTACATTTCCTTGATTGTCCACTTCATCAAGTGCATCCCTATAATCACAAGCATAAACATCCATACTCCATCCGATTGAACTTGTTTTTGGATGAACTAAACCAATTTCATAAAAATTGGTATTTCTCAAGGAAGCCATCACGTGTCTATGCGCAGGGCCTCCGCAATGTAACTCTACATCTAATCCAAAACCTTCTGCAGCGTGAGCTATTTTTAATGCACCTGTGATACCTCCGTCATATTCTGCGTCTGCTCTTAAAAAATCAGTGCCTTCGCCCACAACAAAATTCACATGCTCCTCCAAACCCCTAATATGTTCTGTTTGCAACAAAGGTGTTTTAATTTTCTGCCTTAGCATTTTGTGTGAAGTTATTGATGTTCCGTTATCAAGGTAAGGATCTTCCAGCCAAAGAAACTTCGCATCATCACATGCCCAGCCAATTTCAAGAGCGTCAGAAAATGTTTTCAATTTACAAGCTGGGTCAATCATTAAATGCATTTCATCACCAACTGCTGTTCTAACAGCATTCATTGTATCAGTTAATTCTTTTATTGAATAATCATCCCAAATATGAAGTTTATACCCAGTATAACCCATCTCTTTACATTGCACAGCAAAATCAGCAAATGCTTCTGGACTATCAAGGCCACCACATCTGTCGCCAGAAAGAGTAGAAGCATATGCAGGTAGTTTAGTTTTCCAACCTCCTAAAAGCTCATATATTGGTGCTTCATATAATTTACCAGCCAAGTCCCATAAAGCTATATCAGCTAATCCGATACCCATTCTATCAAACTTTCGCAGGCATCTTTTAGCATTATTGTAAATTAATTCTCTTTTTGTTGGATCTTTTCCAATCATATCTTTAGCAAACATACAAAATTGAGCAAATGCAACAGGTTCCCCACCAACAAACTCTCCAGTAATACCTTGATTTGTATGTATCTGTATTGCGCAGGATTTAACTTTCTTCTTATTCCCAGCTTGATATATTAAACTTGTTCCGTTTTGATCAGTTCCAAAGTCTGGTATCTCAAATTCACATATTTTTGCATCTATGGATGTGATCTTTAAATTTGACAATTAATTACCTTATAATAATAATTTATATTTCATTTAGAATTTAACCAATCTACATGTAATATGTAAATATATTGTTTTATTCACCGATTTCTGTCAACAAATTAATTTATTGTATATTTATTAAATGGAGCTATATATTAACTTATAAGTTCTCTTATCCATTTTGCACATGCAACAGAATTATCAAATAAAGAATATTTATTTCCTTCACCATAGTCTGTTGCAGGTATAAATTCAGTTGAAATACATTTTAAGGGTGAATTCTTTGCATTTTTATGATGATAAATTAATTTGCGAACAACCTCTTTCCATGGATTTAATTTACTCTCATTCCATTCGCTATGATATTCATCTTCAAGCGGTTTAATAAAAGGATACTGAACCCCTCGCCCCACAGTTCCATCTGGATGTTTAGCTTTAATATTTTTTGGATTATTGGGTATTACACTTCTCGCATGTAAAAGATTTACATAATTACTATTAATTAATTTTTGAGCAAGGTTACCTTTTTTATAAGGGTCAAGAACAATACTGCCATTTTGAATATGCTTTGATAATTCAAACAATTTCATTTCTTGTTCATTATCTATTTTAAAAATTATATGAGAATGATCAAGGGTCATTCTAAAAGGAACTCCATAACTTTCCACTTTATTAGCTACATCAAAAATTCTCAGAAAATCTTCAGACCACATGTTAATATGGATTTCAAAAGATGGAATACATCCAATTTTTTCACCGTATTCGGTACTCCTTAGATAAATATCAGTAATTTCTTTATTTGAAACTGGGGATCCATTATGGTTCAAATATTTTATTTGAACATTGTGAATTTTAGTACCAATATCAGATCCATTTTTAAGATGAGTAAACAAAAGCTTTTCATCTCTCCCTAAAACATAAAACCAACCTCCACATAGAATAGGCAACTCATATTTTTGACTTAATTTTTCATAAGTTTTAATCTCTTCCAATGGGGGTGTTTTATCAACATAATCAAACACACCAGCCTCAGAAACTTTAGCAAACCAGTGCTCCAATGATATTGGATTTTCTAGATTATTGTGCAACACATTTCGGTAAGCTATTCCAAAATTTAAATCTAATTTTTTAATTTTACTCTTCATCAAGTACTCATAGTTCCTATATTTAGAAGGCAATACTGACAACAAACCATAATTATTTTTTAATTTTTTAGCATTCGCTCAATGATATGTTCAACATGAGACCTCGCAGCATTTTCAGCTTCTTCAGAATTTGATTTAACTATAGCATTATAAATATTTAAATGGTCTTGAAACGAAACTTCTGGTCCTAAAGGTGCAGCTCTGGCCTTCATAGCAACATAAATTTTGTCGTATACTTGCCTTGCTAACTCTTGAAGAGGGTTATTATCAGAAGCATCTAAAATCGTTGTGTGAAGTTGTATATCTGCATTTGTAAATTTGTCAGGGTCTTTATCATCTATTGCATTACGATGTTTTGATATAATAAGTTCTAGTTTTGAATTCAATGATTTTGACATTGCTTTTGCAGCAAGTTTTGCTGATAAACCATCTAAAACTAGTCTCACTTGAAATAATGGCAACAAATCTTTTGTATTAAACTCAGTAACATATGCACCTTTTCTTGGCTTCTCATACGCCAAACCTTCCGAAATTAATTTTTGAACAGCTTCTCTAATAGGGCTCCTACTAACCCCTAACTGTTCTGCAAGAGCGGGTACACTTAAATGAGACCCTGGTGATAAATCATGTTGTATTATTGCTGCTTTTATTGAATTATAAACTGTATCAGTAATCCTCATTGTATTTTTTTTAGATAAACTTAATAAGTTAATCATATTAATATTCTTCTTTCTTAAAAATAAAAACTTTCATTTATTTATTCCACATTAGAATACATTGTCGATTGTGATCCTGTAATCCCTAAATTACTCAATACTAAAATTTTTCCAGCCAAAGGTTCTTTTAATTTATCAGAATTAATAAGTAGTCGTTTAGATGTCGTTACGTAAACTTTATCTAGTTCACTTCCACCAAAACAACACATTGTCGGATACGAAACAGGCAATTGAATTTTGGAAATTATCGTACCTGTTTTATGATCAATACGAATTATACAATTCCCCTCAAAAAGTGTGCTCCAATAGTTTCCTAATTTATCTATAGCAGCACCATCTGGCCTTCCCACTATTTCTGAAGTAGAAAAAAATGACCTTCTGTTAGAAATATTCCCAGATACTATATTATAATCATATTTATATATTATTTCTTTTCTACTATCAGAAACGTAGATTATATTTTCATTTGGTGAAAAAGCTATACCATTACCCACAACAAAATCGTTGTCTAAAATTTTAACTTCTCCATTTAAATCAAGCTGATAAAGTTTTCCTATTGGATTTTTCATATGAATATCCATCGAAACACAAAAGTATCTTCCCATTGAGTCACATCTACCATCATTCAAGAGCTCATTATTTTGTAATTGTGTAACTTCAGCCTTTAATATTATCTCACCCGATCTTTTAACTGTATAGAAACCATTACCCATTGTAACTATAAAATTATTATTATCAGTAGGGGCAATACTAGTTATGGGTCTTGGAACATCAATAGAAGAAATTTTTTTGTTAACTATATTATAAGTAATAATTTTTGGTTTTTCAAAAACATTAACCCATGCCACCTCATTAGTTTTAGGGATCCAAATTATACCTTCACAATGATCTTCATTTGGTGAATTAATATAATCAATATCTATCATAAAATGAGTTCGATAATTAAATTAACCTTTTACAGAACCTGCTATCATTCCTCGTAAAAATGATTTTTGCAAAAATATAAAAATGATTCCAATAGGAATAGTTACTATAACAGCCAATGACATCATGCCAGTCCAATCAGTTTTAAAATCTTGGAGAAAAGATTGACTTATTCCTACAGGAACCGTCCTTAAATCAGGAGATGATATGAAAGAAAGACCAAAAAATAATTCATTCCATGACGTTACAAAAACAAATAATGCAGATGCAGTAAGTGCAGGCATAGACAATGGAAAAACAATAAAAAATATAATCCTAAAAAAACTTGCACCTTCAACAAATGCTGCTTCTTCAATTTCTTTTGGAATTTGATCTATAAAATTTTTCATCAGCCAAACTGTAATAGGCAAAGTTATCACTGTATGGCCGATTACCATTGATGTCAAAGTATCAAGTAACCCTAATTTCATCAAAAGAATATACATTGACATCATTAACAATGGTATCGGAAATGCAAGCGAACTTAAAAAAAATAACATTATTGTAGATTTTCCAGGAATTGCAAATCTAGATAAAGCATACGCTGTTAAAGCACCAACAATGGTAGCGATTATTGCTGCCAATAAAGCTATTAATATACTGTTATATAAAATATTAGCCACAAACCCATTCATAATTCTGAAGTAACTATCAAATGTTATTTCAGATGGTATCCATTCAGGTGGACGATTAAAAACATCAGCTTCATTTTTTACGGAAGTGGAAACCATCCATATTATAGGTGAAATTAAAAATAATGTAGATATAAACGCAGTAAATTGAAGACCATAAGGTATAACATAACGTTCAACTATTTTTGCAAAACTTAATTTCATAAAGAAAACCTCTAAACCTCTCGAACTACTAATTTTAAGTACAGTGCTCCGAATGCAACTAACATAATCAACCAAAGAGTTCCTACAGTTGCAGCAAGTGCAAAGTCCCATGAATCAAATGCTAGATTATAGGAATACATACTTAGGACCATTGTTGAATTCATCGGTCCTCCTTCAGTTAAAACAAATGGTAAAGTCATTTCTTGAAACATTCTAACTGCTTGCATTAATGCCGCAGCCAAAGATATGTTTTGAATAAGTGGTAGTGTTACTTTAAAGGTTTTCTGCCAATATCCAGCTCCATCCACTTCAGCTGCGTCAATAACCTCATTAGGAACACCTTGAAGGGCTGCAAGCATAATAACCATAAGAAAGGGTATTGACCTCCAAGCAAAACATAGAATAATAGACCACTGAGCTGCTTTTCCGTTAAATAGCCAATCAATTTCTTTTTCAATAATCCCATAATGAGTGAGAGTTCCGTTAACTAGTCCATAATCTGTATTAAATAACCAACCCCAAAGAATTGCTATTACAATCCATGGAACCACCCAAGTTTGAAAAATAAGTGATCTATACAAACCTGAAAATCTTATTGCATTATTTAGTAAGAGCGCTAAGCCAAGTGATACCAACATTGCTATTACAGTAGCTGTTCCGATAATAAAAATTGTATTACCTAAAACTTGCCAATAAACATCGTCTTGAAATAAATATCTATAATTCTCAAAGCCAACCAACTTTGTTGTTGGTCTTAAAGGAGAAGCATTTGTAAAACTCATATATACTCCATTCATAATTGGGTATACTATGAAAAATGCAACTATAAGAATAGCTGGCAAACATAGACTAAAAAGCAATAATTTATTTTGTTTTAAAGAATACATTTTAAAAAAATAGCTCTTCTAATTTTAACTTTTAAATATTAAAATTTTATTCGTTCACTTGTTTCAGGGTCAAAGATTAAGATATCTTTAGGATCTGCTTGTAAATAAATCAAATCTCCAACTTTTATACTTAAATCACGGTTAATTTCAGCACAAAGAACATTATTCTCAAGATTTGAGAAAACAAAAGTGCTTGTACCTGTCGCTTCAAGAATACTTACTTTAGCTGTAAAGTTAGTTTTGGACTTAGAAATTTTTAGAGATTGTGGCCTTATACCAATAATTAGCTTTTGGTCTTCTATAAACTTGATACCAGTTGGAAGTGGAATTGCTACACTCTCATTTATACGTAAAAAATATTTATTTTTATTAAGTTCAGTAGTCCCTTCCATTAAATTAATTTCAGGAGAACCTAAAAAGGATGCTACAAATAAATTTTTTGGGTTATCAAACAATTCTAAGGGTGTTCCAACTTGAATAATTTCTCCTTCATTCATGACAACTATTTTATCTGCCATGGTCATTGCTTCAATTTGATCGTGAGTGACGTATATTGTTGTACTTTTCAATCTAAAATGAAGACTTTTAATTTCTGTACGCATTTTTGTTCTTAATTTAGCGTCAAGATTTGATAAAGGTTCATCAAACAAAAACAATGATGGATCTCTTACAATTGCCCTTCCCATTGCAACTCGCTGCCTTTGACCGCCAGATAATTGTTTAGGGTAACGTTGCATATATGGCTCAAGTTTCAATATTTGAGAAGCTTCATCAACTAATTCTCTAATTTTTTCTTTTGGAACTTTATCTAATTTAAGTCCAAACTCCATGTTATTTCTTACAGTTAAGTGAGGATACAAGGCATAGTTTTGAAAAACCATAGCAATATTTCTATCTCTAGGCTTTAATTCTGTAACATTATTATTATCAAGATTTAAGTGCCCTTCAGAAGGATACTCCAATCCAGCAATTATTCTTAGTAAAGTAGACTTACCACATCCTGAAGGACCAACTAAAACACAGAATTCATGTTTTTCTATATTA
>CETY01198081.1_pt1 | contig 11184 bp, 10 predicted proteins | sample 361551 | NCBI WGS metagenome assembly CETY01 (sample SAMEA2623135, study PRJEB7988) | marine metagenome | biome: marine biome (ENVO:00000447); feature: deep chlorophyll maximum layer (ENVO:xxxxxxxx); material: "saline water (ENVO:00002010), including plankton (ENVO:xxxxxxxx)" | depth 45 m | reverse complement strand
AAAATAATTAAAGATATAACTATTATGTAATATAAAATAGAATATGTCTATTGAAGATGAACACGTTAAAAAAGTATATAATGAAATATCAAGTGAATTTGATGATACAAGATATAGACCATGGAGTTGTGTTGAAGAATTTTTAGATAATGTACCAGAAGGTTCAATTATTGGAGATATAGGTTGTGGGAATGGAAAAAATATGTTATATAGGAATGATTGTGATAATTATGGGTGTGATTTTAGTGAAAAATTAGTAGAAATATGTAAAAATAAGAATTTAAATGTTATAGAAGGTGATATACTTAATATACCATTTGAAGATAATAGTTTTGATTATACTATTTGTATTGCTGTTATTCATCATTTATCAACAGTTGAAAAAAGGAAAAAAGCAATTACAGAATTACAGAGAGTGACAAAAAATAATGGTAAAATATTAATTTTAGTGTGGGCATTTGAACAGGAATCTGATTCCAGAAGAAAGTTTACAGAACAAGATAATATGGTTGATTGGAAAGATAAACAAGGTAATTTATTAGGTAAAAGATATTATTATGTTTTTAAAAAGAATGAATTAGAATCATTAGTAGATAAAAATTTAATTATAAAGAGCTTTTATGAAAAAAGTAATTGGGGTTTAATTCTAAAAAATAGAGATAATATAAATATTGTAAATGCTGATAGTTTAGAATATTTAAAAACATTAGATGATAATTCAATTGATTGTATAATAACAGACCCTCCATATTTTATAGATAAATTAGATAATAATTGGTCAAGTAAAAAAGTAAATAGTGATAAAAAGAATAGTCATATTAAACATTTACCGAAAGGAATGAAATTTGATAAAAAACAAGTAAAAGAATTATATGATTTTTATTTAAAATTATCTAAAATATTATTTGATAAATTAAAACCAGGTGGTTATTTTTTATCTTTTTCATCGCCAAGATTATATCATTCAATAGCAATGGCTTGTGATATAGCTGGATTTGAAATTAGAGATATGATTAATTGGGTTTATACACAATCAATGCCAAAAGGTATGTCAATAGAACATATAATTAAAAAGAGGAAGGATTTATCAGATGAAGAAAAAAGTAAATTAATTGAAGAATATAAAGATTTTAAAACTCCACAGATAAAATCATGTTTTGAACCGATATGTGTTGCGTTTAAACCGATTAAAGAAACTTTTTTACAAAATGAATTAGATTTTAAAACTGGTTTATTAGATTTTTCTAATAAAGTTGGTATTGATAATGATAAAGTTATATCAAATGTAATAACTACAGACGAATTTAGTGAATTATATGATAAAAATTTTCTAATAAGTAAACCAAATAAAGAAGAAAAAGGTGATTTTAATAATCACATAACTGTTAAACCAGTTAAATTAATAGAACATCTTATAAAAATATTTAGTAAAGAAAATAGTTTAGTTGTTGATCCATTTTTAGGTAGTGGAACAACATCAATAGCTTGTAAAAATACAAATAGGAAATGTATTGGTATAGAATTAAATAAAGAATATTATGATATTAGTTTGGAGAGATTAAAAAGAGCTCTTTAAAATTAATTTGAAATTAATTATTGAATATTACTAGATAAACAATAATAATGTTTAAATCATTAAACGATATACCGTATGTTGTATTTATTAATTATGTTATAAATTATTTAGAAATAAAAGAGGTTGGAGTTTTATCAATGACTTCAAAAAGATTAAATGAAATTTTTGATAATAATGAAATTTGGAAGATGTTGTATTCCAGAACAAGAGAATTAAAGATAACTGATAATAGTGTTCATATCAATTATTATGTTAAAAATGGTAAAAGAATTATGAATGAAGAACCACCAACTTATTGGTGGCCTTTAACTCAGCAAAAAACAAATTCTTTTATTAAGGGCGATTTTACAGGAACCGGATGTTTATGTAAAATCAAATCTCATTTTTTCAATAGCTTTTTACCTTTGTGTGTAATAGCTAGTTCACATCCTGAATATAAAGAAACTAGATTTGTTCAAGAACAAACACAAAATGTTCAGAAAATGTATTATGAATATTGTAAATCAAAGCATAGAGATATTAATAAATATGAAGGTTTAAGCACAGTTAATTTGTGTAGAAATACGGATCATTATATTCCAGAAACTTTAGAAAGGGAAGAAATTAAAGTAAATCATAAATCATTTAAAAAGATTACTCTTGAAAAGATGAATACTAAAATTAAATCAGATATTAAAAAGAAAACTCGTGATTTAGTGAAGAATGAGAATGAATTAAAATTGAAAAAAAATAAACTTAAACAAGAACTAGAAGACATGAAAAAATTGGAATATTCAATAATTTCAGATAAAAAGAAATTAGATAAAGATAATAATTTCAAAACTAAAAGTGATTTAACAATCGGTTTGATTAATAAGGAATTGTATCCTCAAAAACAAAAACAGATTTCAAAAATGAATGATGCACATAAACAAGTTCTTGCTGAAGGATTTCACAAAACTCCAGCAGAATGGCAAGCAAAATATAAAAATATGCCGAATCCACCTGGAACTATGGGATTTTCTTCCGCATCAGGTATGAACGGTTGGATACCAAAACCAGAAGATAGATGGTATAGAATATATTCAAAAGAGTATAATGAGTATTATTACCATAATTTCTATTCAAAAAAATCTGAATGGAAAGAACCAAAATATTGGTTAGATTATTAATTAGAATAACATTAATGTTAATATGTGATCAATTAGTTCAGCCCATAATAAATATTTAAATTTATAATCTGAATATAATATAATTATTATTGAAAATATTAATATTGTAACTTCGTGAGGTATAATTGTTTTTGATTGATTTAATTTATAATTACTATTATTTATTAAAACTTTGTGTGTTAAGATACTTGTAATTACATATAATACAGAAAATAAAAATACATAATTAGTATTATTAGGATAAAATATTAATAATAAAAGTGAAATAAATAAAATTAGATTATATATAATTGTTTTTTTATCTTTATAAATTTCTTTATTTATTTGATAATTATAATAAAGTTTATATATATGAGTTATTAATAAAATGAATCCAATTATTTGTAAATTTTTTTTTTCTGTATTACAAATTAAATAAATCAATAAAGCAATAATTATATATTCTCTTTCATTTGTTAATAATATTCCACTCATAAAATTACTATTATATTATATATATTATAAATAAATTCATATTATAAATTCATATTATCAAATTTAGAATGTAAATAATTATATAATATTTTTTGTTGTTCTGTTGTATAATATGATTTATTATTTTTATCATCATTAATAAATTTTTCTGGTGTTGGGATTTTTGTTAAAGTATCTATAAATATAAAATTATCTCTGTATTTTGCTTGTATTGGTGGTTGTAAAACTAAATTATTATTACTATTATCTCCCGAATTTGGATTTTTATGTCCTAATTGCCATTGATTATTTGGTATATCTAAATAATCTTCTTTAATATTTTGTTTTATTAAATCTATTTTACTATTTTTTTCTGTTTCTGTTCCATTATAAGTAAAATTCATTCTCATATCTTTTTTTGGACTCAATTTATATGGTATTGGTATATAATAAATACCTCTTTCTTTTGAACTATATAATCCCCATTGGTCTGTTTTATTAAATAATTGAATAGAATCATTTGTTTTAAAATTAAATTTTGCCATTATTTTATCACATTCTTCTCTTTTAAAATAACTATTTTGATTATGTAACATACACGCTAAAGCAAATCCATTAGCACTTTTAATTGATGGATAATTTATTCTATTTTGTTGACACCAATAAATAAAATCATCTGGATAATTTGTATATAAAGTAGTTATAGTATCTATGTTTATTAAACTTCTATTTGATATAATGTGATTTACTTTTTGTTTTTTTATCATAGTTATATAATAAATATTATAATCTTTAAATTAAAATTTATAAATTAAAATTTACCTAATTCAATAATTTTTAAACTAGTACTAAGTGGCATTATATTAGGAAAAATTCTAACTTCATATAAATCTCCGTTACTAATTCTGAACAATTCTTTTCTTACTTCAAACATATCACTATCATTAACATATTCTAATACGCATGATTCAAATACAACATATTTATTTGATTCTAATTTTTTAATTTCTTGTAATAAATCTCCTTTAATTTGGTTTGGACAAGTATCACATCCATTTAAATCTAAACATATATCTCCACAATCATATGATTTATAAACAATTTTATTCATAAATCCAGCAGTAGGATTTCCTATAACTAATAATTCTTTATTTGTTTCTTTAGATTTTTTTAAAGCTTTATTATAAATAGTTGTTCTTCTATACATTCTAAATAAACAAAAAAATGAATCAATAAATAAATATAACAATAATATATAAAATAAATAATACATAAATTTAATAATATATTATTTAATAATAATAAAAATATATTATGTTAACACAATATTTTGAAAAAAATAAAATTGAATTAGGGATTGATGAAGCTGGAAGAGGTTGTTTATTTGGACCAGTAGTTATAGGTTCTGTAATATGGTTGGATGAAGATCCAGAACCAAATTTAGAAATAAAAGATTCAAAAAAATGTTCATTAATAAAAAGAAAAGAATTAAGAGAATATATTGAAAATAATTCAATATTATTTAATGTTAAGTTTTTAGATAATGATTATATTGATAAATACAATATATTAGAAAGTACTTTAAATGGTATGCATAAATGTGTAGATAATATAGTACAAAATATAAATATAGATACAATTTTAGTTGATGGAAATAAATTTCATCCATATTTTGATGATAATGATAATCATATTCCACATTTATGTGTAATAAATGGTGATAATACATATAAGAGTATAGCAGCGGCCAGTATATTAGCTAAAGAATATAGAGATGAATATATTTTAAATTTAGTTAAAGAAAATCCTATTTTAGAAAAATATGATATTCATAATAATAAAGGTTATGGTACAAAAAAACATCTAGACGCAATAAAAAAATATGGTTTAACTAAATGGCATAGAAAAACATTTGGTATTTGTAAAAAACATACTATTAAAAATCAATAATAATTTTATTTAAATTTTATTCAAAATCAATAATAATTTTTCTATCTTTATTTTTATTAATTATTAAATTATTTGATACAGATATAACTGAATATGTATTATGTTTTATACCTTCTATATATTTTTCTTTAGATAATAATGTATAATTTTGTGTTTTTAGAAATTGTCTTAAAATTGTAATTGCTTTTTTATAATCTATATCTTGAATATATATTTTAGCTTTACATGGAATATAAAAACTATTAAGTGTTTCTTTAATTTTATTTAATTCATCTATAGTATTTAATTCTTCTAAATCTTTTTTAATAAAATAATGATCATCATCAAAATTTTTTATACCATATATATTTAGAAGATCAATAACAAAATCTTCATTTGGATGATTTTTAAATAATTGATTTTTAGGCATTTATAATATATGATTTAAAAAGATTTTAAATAAAAAATATATTATTAATATAATGAAAAAAATTAAACTAATTGGAGGTTCTGATGAAGATTATAAAATATTAGAGGAAAGTGGAGCTAAAAAAATAAATCAGGAAGAAGATATTGAATTATATGAAGATTTAGACCCCAATTTTGTAGAAGATTACATAGAAGGAGAATCGCCTAGAAATAATACTATGGAAACTATGGATGGTATAGATACGATAGATCCAAATACTATGGATGGTATAGATCCAATAGATGGTATAGATACAATGGATAGTATAGATACAATGGATGGTATAGATACAATAGATCCAATAGATGGTATAGCTGAAAAAGAAGATTTTTATGATTTTTTATATAAAGTACCTGATAATTCTCGTACTTTAGGAGAAGATATAAAAAATATATTAGGAGGTTCATCAAGTGAAACAAAATCATCTGATAAAGATACTAAATCTGAAGAAGATAAAACAAATGAATTAGATGAAACAATAGATGAATCATTAGATGAACAAGTTAAAGATATAGAAAGTGATTTTGAAGATGATTATTTTGAAGAAGAAAAAGAAACAAAAGAAGATAAAAAAGATGAAGAAGATAAAAAAGATGAAGAAGATAAAAAAAAAGTAGATAATATAATAGATTCTATACCATTAAATGTATGGGATGTAATTGATACTTATTTTAAAGATAATACTTATTATAAATCACAACATCAATTAGATTCATATAATGAATTTATTTATTCTGAAATAAATGGAATTAAATATATTATAAAAAGAGGAAATCCAATAATAATTTACAAAGAACCATTAAATGTAGAAAAAACAAAATTTAAATATGAAATTAAAATATATTTTGGAGAAACTTTAAATCAGAATGGGAAAATAGTAGAAGATAAAGAAAATATTTTTATAACATCTCCAATTATATTTAATGATAAAGATACAGGTTATATGTATCCGAATGATGCCAGATTAAAAGGATTAACCTATGCATGTAATATATTTTCAAATATAGGAATTTCTTATAAAATAGATAATGACGGAGAAAAAAAAATATATTTAGAAAAAGAAGATAATTATATTGAATTAGTATGTAAAGAAAAAACATTATTTATAAGAGATGGTACAATGAATAAAAAAGAAAACATCAGTAATAAAGAATTTAATTCAGAACAAGATATGATTAAAGAATTTAATAAATTAATAAGAGAAAAGAAAAAAGAAGGGTTTTCAGATATAATAATTAGAAATTTTGAAAAGATTAATTTAGGGTCAATGCCAATTATGGTTCATTCTAAATTATGTATACTAAGAAATTTAGATATGACCAAATTATCTGAATTAGGAGAATGTCCATATGACCAAGGTGGTTATTTTATTATAAAAGGTAAAGAAAAAGTAATTTTATCACAAGAAAAAAAAGTAAATAATATTTTATATATAAATAAATCTTCAGAAGATAATATAATATTACAAGCAACTATTAAATCTATATCTGATGAAGGTTTCCAATCATCTAGAACAAATATGATAACTTTAATTAACACAAAAATAAATACGGGGGGAATACCACCAATATTCAAAGATACCAAGAGAATTGTAGTAAGAATATTAGGAATAGAGATTAAAATACCATTATTTATATTATTTAGAGCACTTGGTATAGAAAATGATAAAGATATATTAGATTTAATAATTTATGATACAGATACAGAAGAATTAAAAAATAATATGATTAATTTATTAAGAGATAGTATAAAAGATAGTGAACCTGTTTATACTCAAAAATCTGCATTTAAATTTTTAGCATTAAATATTAAACAAAAAGAAATTATAAATGTTATAGAAATTTTAAAAAATAATTTTTTACCGAATTACAAAAATAATTATAATGAAAAATCTTTCTTTTTAGGTTATTCTGTTCGTAAATTATTATTAACTCATCTAGGAGTAATAAATGAAATAGATAGAGATTCATATTCATATAAAAGAATTGATTTAGCTGGTTCATTATTATTAGAATTATTCAGAGAATTATGGGGTAATTTATTAAAAAATATGACCCTAAAAATAGATAGTAATTACAAATTTAATTTTAAAAAATTTGGAGAAAATATTTATAATATAATAAATGATAGTAACAAAGAAGATATATTTAATCACACAATTATAGATAATATTCATAAATCATTTGGGAGTGTATTTGGTACAGGTATATCTGGTAAACAAGGAATTGTTCAAGATTTAAATAGAAATTCTATGTTAGGAACATTATCGCATATAAGAAGATTATCAACTCCATTACCAGCTGGTTCAAAAACAATTGGTCCAAGAAAATTACATAATTCTCAATGGGGATTTGTTTGTCCAACTGAAAGTCCAGATGGAGGAAATGTTGGAATAATTAATCATTTAACAATTATTAGTTCAGTATCATTTAGTATTTCTGAAAAAGGTATATATGATTCATTGATTGATCATGGTATGATAAAATTAGATAATATTATTTATGAAGATTTATATTTTTGTACAAAAATATTTATAAATGGCAAATTTACTGGATTACATAGAGATCCAAATAATTTACACAAAATTATGAAATTATTGAAATTAAATAGTATTATTAATATTTTAACTTCTATTTATAGAAATATTGATTTAAATGAAATATATGTTTTTTGTGATTCTGGTAGAATTATAAGACCTGTATTTGTTTTAAAATTAGATGATAAAGGTAATAAAATAAATGAATTAATACAAGGTAATTATGATTTAATAAGCAATTGGAAAAAAGCAACACACGGATATATGTATGAAATAAATAAAGAAATATCAATTTATGATAATGAATATTATAAAGATGAATTAGATAAAATTAAAAAAGAAAATAAAAATTTTATTAAATTTTTAGAAGAAAAATCAGCTCCAATTGAATATATTGATTCAATTGAGAGCGAATATATACTTATATCAAAAGATATTTATAGTATAAATAATAGATGTAGTCATTCTGAAATTCATTCTTCTTTAATTTTAAGTCCTTTAGCAGTACAAATTCCTTTTCCAGAACACTCTCCAGCTCCAAGAAATGTATTTTCTTGTCAACAAACAAAACAAGCAGTTGGTATTTATTCATCCGCATTTAATACAAGATTTGATACATTTGGTCATATCCTTTACTATCCACAAAAAGCAATCGTAACTACTAAATATAAAAAATATATACACAATGATAAATTACCAAATGGAATTAATTGTATAGTAGCAATATCATCATATACTGGATATAATCAAGAAGATGCTATAATTATAAATAAAACATCTGTAGATAGAGGTATGTTTAAATCTATGTATTTTAGAAGTTATGAAGATAATGAAGAAGTAGATAAAAATGGAGTATCTGTTTTTGGAAATCCACAAACTACAAAAAATTCTTTGAAAGAAACAGAATTAAATTATTCAAAATTAGATGAAAATGGAATTATAAGAGTAGACGAAAAAGTTACACCAGATGATATTATAATATCAAAATTAACAACAACTAAATTACAAAACGGTAAAGAAGTAACAAGAATATCTGGAAAAACAATTAATCATGGAACAAGTGGAATTATTGATAAAGTAATAATAACTAAAAATAAAGAAAATTTAAGAAAATGTAAAGTAAGAGTATTTAAAAATAAAATACCAGATGTAGGAGATAAATATGCAAGCAGATGTGGTCAAAAAGGTATGTGTGGTTTATTACTAGAACAAAAAGATATGCCATTTACTAAAGATGGAATAGTTCCAGATTTAATTATAAATCCTCATGCTATACCAACAAGACAAACAATAAACCAATTCTTAGAAGTAATATTAGGGAAGAGTTGCTGTATAGGAGGATTTAATGGCGATGCAACACCATTCCAAAATAATGATATAAAAGATTATTCAGATTTATTGGAAAGTTATGATTATGAAAAATATGGAAATGAAATTATGTATAATGGAATTACAGGAGAACAAATGAATACAAGTATATTTATAGGACCAACATATTATCAACGATTAAAAATTATGGTTGCTGATAAAATGTTTTCAAGATCAACTGGTCCTAGTCAACATTTAACTAATCAACCTGCCGGAGGTAGAGCAAATAAAGGCGGACTTCGAATTGGTGAAATGGAAAGAGACAGTATTTTAGGACATGGTTCAATAAATTTCTTACAAGAAAGTATTATGAAAAGAGCAGATGAATATTCTATTAAAATTAATGAAAATACTGGATTAATTGAGAATAAAGAAAATAATCCAGAAATTAAATTACCATATTGTATGAAATTATTATTACAAGAATTACAAACAATGAGTATAGCAGCAAGATTAGTAACTCCGACAGATATAGATAATCATAATATTTTTAACTATATTAATGATAATTTAAATAGTAATAATGGAGTAGACCCGGATTATTTTAATAATGAACAAATAGAAGAAGAATAAACTTTATAAATAAATTATAATAATAAATTATAATAATAAATTTGATATAAATATATATAAAACTATATTATATATATATATCAAATAAATGTCTGATATTGAAAAAATAGCTAAATCAAGACAAATATTAAAAGAATTATTAGAAAACGAATGGAATACAGATGATTTACCAATATTATCTGAAGAAGAAATAAAACATTTATATAATACAAGTGAAATTAAAAATACAATTTATAATAATTTTGGAAAAGGAACTGTTTGTAATTTTATATTAAATCATAAAATTTTAAAAGATATTAAATTACATATTATCTATTATAATTTTCCAGATTTTAATAAAAAAAAAATAAAAATTACTAAATCTATTGAAAATAAAATTAATATACTATATGAAGATGGTTTAATTGGAAAATTAGATAATTTATTTATAATAATAAATGAAAATATCACTGATAGTATTATACAAATTAAAAATAATATTAATAATAAATTACAAAATGATATTGATATAAGTTCTATTGAAAATGAAATAAAAAAACATAATTTAAATTTAACAAAAAAACACTTTAGATATGTAGATATATATAATTTGAAATCCTTACAAATTAACATAAATAAACATGAACTTGTACCAGAACATAAAATTATAAGAAATAATGATGAAATTAAGAAAATATTAGAAAAATGTAATGCTACAAAAAACCAATTACCAATTATTAATAAAGAAGACCCAATAGCAAAAATTAATAGAATGATTCCAGGTGATTTATGTGAAATTAAAAGAGTAAATCAAAAAGGAGAAAATTTCTATTATAGAATTTGTAAATAAATAATTATTTTAAAACAGAATTCATTACAAGTTCATCATAAATATTTCGTGGTACATATTTAATTTCTATATTTTTTTCATCCTTAGTCAACTGTTTCGCATATCCACATACAATTAATATTAATCCTATAAATAATATAAAAAAAGATAGATTCATTTATTAATTAAATATATATTAAATATATATTTAAATAATAATTTTTCTACATAAAGGACAATTATTATTATGAATCCAACTATCTAAACATTTTTTATGAAATATATGATTACAACTCAATTTATTAACTTGATCATTAATTA
>CETY01194428.1_pt1 | contig 11245 bp, 7 predicted proteins | sample 361551 | NCBI WGS metagenome assembly CETY01 (sample SAMEA2623135, study PRJEB7988) | marine metagenome | biome: marine biome (ENVO:00000447); feature: deep chlorophyll maximum layer (ENVO:xxxxxxxx); material: "saline water (ENVO:00002010), including plankton (ENVO:xxxxxxxx)" | depth 45 m | reverse complement strand
TCCAATGAAGGTATAAAATTTAATGAATGGGGAAGAGTAACATCAAAACAATACTTAACTAATTTTTTTGAAAATAATATCACTTCTAGATCAAGCCAAGATGTGGGTTTGGATGGGTTAAAGAATGAAGATGAAAATAATTATTTTAAAGATAACTTTTTGGATAAAATGAATTTAACTAATGAGGGAAAATTAAACATTGAAAAAGATGTTTCTGCGGATAATTTCAAATATTATTTAGGTAGTGATCTTGACGAATTAAATATCAAAATTTTAGAGAGATACAAATATATTAATGGAATGGAAGGAAATAGCCCTTTTAATTCTGGTGGGAATTTTTCTGCTCAAGGGTCTCCATATCCCGAAAATGAAGATCTAAATGATGACAACACATTATCAGATACAGAAAGTTATTATGAATATGAAATAGATCTTAACCCTGGTGATTTAGATGTTGGAAAAAATAATATTGTTGATAAAATAATTGATAAGTCTGGTAATGCAACTTGGTATCAGTTTAGAATTCCAATAAGGTCACCCGATAGAATTCATGGAAATATTTCTGACTTTAAAACAATCAGATTTTTAAGGACATATTTGACGAACTGGGAACAGCCAGTTGTTTTGAGATTTGCAAAACTTCAGTTAGTAGGAAGTCAATGGAGAAAATATGAAGAATCAATATTTCAGTCAGGTTTAAATGAAGTTTCTGAATCTTCCGAATCAGATATTGAGATATCTGTAGTTAGTATTGAAGAGAACAGTATTGGATCAGAAAACAAGTCACCTTATGTTGTTCCTCCTGGTATTCCTAGAGATATTGATAATACTACAATAGTCCAAAGAAGAACCAATGAACAATCTCTTCAAATTTGTATTGAAGATCTTTCAGATGGAGATGGGAGAGCAATTTTTAAAGAATCAAATTTTGATTTAATTAATTATGGTAGGATTAAAATGTTTATTCATGCTGAGCCAAAGGATAATGAAATTTTATATGACAATGAGATTAATGCATTCCTAAGATTTGGTTCAGATTACGAGAATAATTATTATGAGATAGAGCTGCCATTAAAAATCACAAGACCAGAGCTATTAAATCAATCTAGTGCTAACCTTTCTAGGTTAGTATGGCCCCAAGAAAATGAAATTAATTTTTCTGTAGATGAACTGCTTTCTTTGAAGTCTGAGAGAAATAGAGAAAAAATTGATATTAATACTGTTTTCTCAAAAATATCTAGCAATGGTAAATATAATATGAGAATAAAAGGAAGACCTTCTTTAGGATCAATTTTAAATTTTATGATTGGAATTAAAAATCCTTTATCTGAAGATAGGGCTTCTAAGTCAGCATGTATATGGTTTAATGAATTAAGATTAACAGATTTTGATAAGACTAAAGGGTGGGCTGCTAATGCTAGTTTAAATGTGAAATTATCAGATATTGGTAATATTTCATCTTCACTTAGATACACTTCAGTTGGATTTGGTTCAATTCAACAAAAGATATCAGAAAGATCTAGAGAAGAAAAATTGCAGTATGACGCTTCAGCTAATATTAATTTAGATAAGTTATTACCCTCTAAATCTGGTATCAAATTACCATTATATATTTCTACATCTAACTCCATTATAACTCCAAAATATGATCCTTTAGATAAAGATATTCCATTAGATGCAGCTATAAAATCATTTGATACTCAGAAGCAAAAACAGGAATATAAAAGTTTGACAGAAGAAAGGATTGAATCAAAATCAATAAGTTTAAATAATGTGAAAAAAGATAGAACAAATCCTAACTCAAGAGTTGACATTTGGGATATTGAAAATTTTTCTACGGGATTTTCTTACAGTGAAAGAAATGGCTCAAATGTTACCACTCATTCAATTCAATCTAAAGAGCATAGAGGTAACATATCATATAACTTCTCACCAAAAAGTAAAAGCATTCAACCTTTCAAAAATTTTAAATTATTTGATTTAAAAGTTTTTAAATTGATTAAAGACTTTAATATAAATCCTTTACCATCTAATATTAATATTAGAGGGGATTTAAATAGAAGGTTTAATAAAACTCAATATAGAAATTCAAATTTGACTATTGAGGGAGTTGATCCTATATACGAAAAATATTTTTCTATCAATAAATCTTATGGACTTAGATGGAATATTTTTAATAGCATGAATATTGATTTTAATGCAATAAATAATTCTGTTGTAGATGAACCTGAAGGTGAATTAGATTCACAAGAAAAATTGGATAGTATGTATTATAATTTAAAGAGATTAGGTAGAACTAATAACTTTAATCAGAATATTCAAATTAATTATAAGTTACCAATTAATAAAGTTCCATTATTTGATTGGGTAAGCTCTAACGCTAAGTATTCATCTAGATATATTTGGTCTGCAGGGTCATATCAGCAGTCTGATTCACTTGGTAATATTATTGAAAATAATAGGGAGTATTCCTTGAGTACAAAATTAGATATATCAAAGTTTTATGATAAGGTGCCTATCCTAAAAAATTATAATAAAAAATATCAAGAAAAGGATTCAATTAGATCCATTTTTCAATCTAAAACTTTTGATGGTATAATGAAGTTAATTATGTCTCTTAGATCTATTAATCTCACATATAATGTTTCTGAAAGGACAGGTATGGCTGGTTTAATAGATTCTCCAGGTATTTTTGGATTAAATAATTTTTCGAAATCACCGGGATGGAATTTTATTTTAGGTTCTCAAGATTCTGAAATTAGAAATATAGCTGCAGAAAGAGGGTGGCTTGTTAAAAGCGATTATTTAAATTCTCCTTTTATTCAATCGAGGAGCAAAAATTTTCAATTTAGGAGTAGTATTCAACCTTTGAGTTCTTTTAGAATTCAGTTAGATGCTAAAAGAATTGTATCAGAAAACTTTCAGGAAACCTTCAGATTTAACTCACAAAAAAATTCTTATGTCTCTTTAACACCTACAAGGGGTGGTACTTTTTCTTTATCTTTTTTAGCTATTAGAACATCATTTATTAAAGATGATGAATTAAATAATTCTCCGACTTTCAATCGATTTGTGGAGAATAGAGAAATAATAAGAGATAGATTAAATAATTTAAATACTCAAGGTGAATACGGACTAAACTCTCAAGATGTATTAATTCCAGCATTCATATCTGCATACTCTGACTCTGATCCTACATCATATTCACTAAAACCATTCCCTAAAATACCAATTCCTAATTGGAGAGTTGACTTTTCAGGTTTAAGTAAAATAGAATCATTAAGTGAAATATTTTCTAATATTACTATATCTCATGCATATCAAAGTATATATTCAATAGGTGAGTTTTCTAATTCACTTTTATATATTGATAATCTAGATTTCAATAATTCAATTATGAATTATCCATTAGCATCACAACAGACAGAAAATGGATTAATTCCATTTTATATTATTAATCAAGTCAGGATTACAGAGAGATTTTCTCCATTAATAGGTATTAATGTTAGAACTAAAAATAATTTAAATGCTAGAGTAGATTATAAAAAAGATAGAAATATAATGTTAAACTTGTCTAATTCTCAGGTTTCAGAAATGAGAAACTCTGATTTTTCATTAGATTTTGGATATACAAAAGAGAAATTAAAACTTCCATTTAAGTATATGGGTAATACTATTATTCTTGATAATGAAATTGAGTTTAGATTAAATTTTATAATTAGAAATACAAAAACTATTCAAAGGAAGATAGATAAAGAAAGTATCGTGACCAATGGAAATTACAATTTTCAATTAAGACCAAATATAAATTACACTGTTAATAATAGGGTTAATTTAATTGTTTATTATGATAGGGTAGTTAATAAGCCTGTTGTCTCAAACTCTTTTCCTAGATACTCTTCTTCATTTGGTGCTAGACTTAGGTTAAGTTTAAATCAATAATGGTATTTTATTAAATAAAATAAAATCATTTATTATATTCGTCAAATGAATTTAAAAGAATTAAAATACACGAATGATCACGAATGGGTTAAGTTACAAGATGGGATAGCTTATGTTGGTGTAACAGATTTTGCTCAAGGTGAATTAGGAGATATTGTTTATGTTGAAATAGAGACTCTTAATGATAATATTAAGATGGGAGAGGTATTTGGTACAGTTGAAGCAGTTAAAACAGTGTCAGATTTATTTATGCCTATTTCAGGAGAAATTATAGAGATTAACGAAAAGCTAGAGTCAGAACCAGAACTTGTTAATAATGACCCTTATGGTGAAGGCTGGATGGTTAAAATTAAGTGCGATGATATTTCTCAACTTAATGATTTATTGGACTTAGATGCCTATGAATCTCTCACAAAATAGAAAGTTTTATTTTTACTTTTTATGCTCAATTATATGGTTTATAATTATTATATATCTCATGATATTTTATAAATCTAATTCTAATATAATTTCCTTTTCTTACTCGGATAAGATTATACATTTTATTTTATTTTTTGTACAGTCTACTCTTATTACTAAAACATATATCGCTAGAAATTTTAAATCAAATAAGTTAATGCCAAAAATTATTTTTTACTTTTTAATATTTTGTTTTTGTGTAGAATTTATCCAAATATATCTCCCTTACAGATCGTTTGAATTACTTGATTTAACTAGTAATTTAATAGGCTCGTTATCAGGTGCTTTTTTTGTCTTTTATTTAGAAAGTAAGATATAATTTGCTAAATTGTCGTCATGGAAGTTAAGAAAAATCCTAATGCAGATCTTGAAAAAAGAAGTGGTTTATTCCTTAATATAGGATTATGTGTTAGTCTTTTATTAGTTATAACTGCATTTGAGTGGAGGTTTTATGATCGTGGTGCCGGTATGGATTTAGGTTCTATTGAAGATGATTTTGAAGATTTGATGGAAATACCACCCACTGAACAGCCACCACCACCACCACCTGTTATTCAACAACCTGAAATTATTGAAGTTCCTGATGAGGAAGAAATAGAGGAAGAAATAGAGATAGAAATAGATGTAGAAATTACTGAAGAGACAGTAATTGAAGAAATTGTTTTTGAGGAAGCACCAGAAGAAGAAGAAGTTGATGAAATTTTCACTATCGTTGAAGACCAACCAACTCCTCCAGGTGGAATGGGTGCGTTCTATAAATACGTTGCCACTAATCTTAGATATCCTGCTCAAGCTAGAAGGATGGGTATTGAAGGAAAAGTTTTTGTCCAGTTTGTTGTTGATAAAGATGGTACTTTGACAAATGTACAAGCTATCAAAGGAATTGGAGCAGGTTGTGACGAAGAGGCAGTAAGAGTTATAGCAAAGGCAAAAAAATGGTCTCCGGGTAAGCAAAGAGGTAGACCTGTTAAGGTTCGAATGATTTTACCTATAACGTTTAAACTAGGTTAATATATATTCTAAAATATATTATAGCAATTCTCTTTTATTTTTTCTAAATATTCTTTCATATTTATAACTGATTTTTGAATTTTAAAATCTGAACATTTTGATCCAATAGTATTTATTTCTCTTCCTATTTCTTGGCTAATAAAATTCAATTTTTTACCAACAGACTTTGAACTTTTAACAGTTTTCGTAAGTAAATCTATATGTTTATCTAATCTGACTAATTCTTCATTAATATCTACTTTTTCAATATAATAGAATAGCTCCTGTTCAAATCTATTTTTATCAAATTTAACTTTTTTTATATCAGAAATTTTTTGTCTTAGTGAGCTTACTTTTTTTTTCTTTCTATTCTTATCTAATTTTTGAACTTTATTTAATTCATTTCTTATAAATCTTATAAATTTATTTATGTCTTTATAAATTGATTTTCCCTCATCTTTTCTAAATTTCAAACAGGAATTAAGTCCTTTTTTTAATTGTGAAATTATAATTTTTTCTGAAATATTTATGTTCTTATCATAAGTAATTAAGTCAATATTCTTTAATGCATTATTAAAAATAACTTTATCTTCCACTTCTATAGATTTATTTGAAAGCTTTTTAATTTCTGAATAGATAATGTTAAATTTTTCATTGTTAAAGATCTTTTCATTTTTATTTGGTAAAAACTTAATATTAATATTTATATCAATTTTTCCTCTCTCTAGTATTTTCTTCGATATACTTCTAATATCAGTTTCAACCTTTCCGAGATCTTCATTACATTTATAATTGAGATCAAAATATTTAGAATTTAAAGTCTTTATTTCTATATCTATAGAATACTTCTTTTTAGAAATAGAAGAGTAACCAAAACCTGTCATTGATTTTATCATAATCTAAAAGCTATATCCAAATGAAATATGATATTTAGTGTTACCAACTTGATAGTCTTCTATTGGTTTTGCAATATCAAGTTTAATATAATAGTCAGTAATAAATGATCTTATACCAAACCCATAGCTAGCTAACCAAGGATTTTTAGAATTTTCTATTTCTGCTTGAAATACAGAACCTGGCTCTTTAATGATCCAAGTGTTGACATCATTTTTTTTACTGAAAGGTGAATTGACATTCCAGGATGAACCTAAATCAAAGAAGCCCACAAATTGTAAACTGTTTAAAAAACTGCTGGAAGCGCTTTTGCCGCTTATAAATTTTACTAGAGGAATTCTTAATTCAGAATTTAATGCCAATACTTTATATCCATCAAATTTGTTGAAATTATATCCCCTGAGGTTGATATATTCTCCAAAAATAAAATTATTATTATTATTTCCATTAACTACTGTAAGAGGATCATTTATTCCTTTATCATCTGAAGTATTAGATATTGAATTTTTAACTCCTCCTAAAAAGTATTTAAATGGATTATTACCAAATGAGTTACCGTAAAATATTTTTGAAGAAAAAAATAAATTTTCAGATATTTTTTGATGGTGAGTTACATCTAAAGAGAGGTTTTTGAAACTATTATTAGGATTATCATTGGATATATAGTTTTTGAAACTTAGATACATCTTAGTTCCTTCTTCTAGATTTGAAGAAATATTTTTAATATTATCAAATTTAAAGTTAAAGAAGTAACCATAAAAATTATCTTTTTCATAAAAAGAAAAAGGAGGGGGCGTGTTATTAAATATTCTGTAATCTAGATCATTAAATTTGTAAGATGCAAAGAAAGGAGATAGCTCAACCCTTGAAAATTTAGAGATAGGATATGAAATATTAAGATTGAATCTATTAAATAAATATTTGTGGTATATGAAACTTTCTGAGTCTTCAGCATACGTTACTTTTCTATCAAATGATACTCTAAAATCAAACCGATGTTTTAGATAACTGTATTCTGTAAAAATATCAGTACTCTTTAGACTAGATAAAGGAAGGAAGGACCTTGCATATATTTTGTGATCCTCAAATAGCTCAATAAAATCTGTTTCTATTATTGAACCTAGTCCTTCTAAAGGATCAATATGCAAAAAACTATTAAAATTATTTTTCACAAAAGAGTACTTGTAATCTGAACCTATATTTATATCTGATTTTTTATTTCTTTCAATATTTTTTAAAATGGATGACTTTATTGCTATTTCATCCTCAAAAATAAACTCTTCAGTTGATTCAAAATTTATAACTTCTTTTTTATTTTCTTCTTTAACTAATTGGACATTTTTATTAAGAAATTTCTGTAATTGAATATAATCAACTCTAGCAGTTTGATTACCAAATTTAGATTGGTTGATATCAAAATCTTCAATTTCTCTAATTATAATTTCTCCATTAGAAAGAGAATTAAATATTAATTTTTTTTCATTTTCGTCATAGTCAAAGTTTATAATATTTGAATTAAAATCAGTGGCTTGTATTGAATTAGAAGATTTATTCTGTTTATATAAATTGTAGATCCCTTTTTTATCACTTAAATAAAGAACATCATTATTATATAATGTTTTAATTTTAATATTATTATTAGTTTCATTAGTTAATTGAACAAGGTTATTAGTTGTAGTATCTAAATTGTATAAATATATATTATATGACTCATTTAAATCAGAGACATTTTTATCCTCTTTCAGATTAGAAATGTTTCTATTTGAGCTAAAAGCAATTGATGTAGAATTCTTAAAGAATTTTGGATAAATATCATCAAACTTATCATCAGTAATTTTCTTCATATTTGAGTTATTTGCACTCAGGAGGTAGATGTCTTTTTGATTATTTATACTTCCACTAACTGCAATTAAATTTTCACTGGAGTTATATGAAAACCCTGATATTCTTTCAAATTTTTCTAGTGATTTATATTCTTTCTTATTTGATATAGTATTGTTACTAATTATAAAATATTTTCCTTTAATTGATTTCACATAAGCTACTTCCTCATTATTTTTCCAGGATATGTAGTAAGTATCTTGGTTACTATTATCTTTTATTCTGTCAATTACCTTTAATTTTTGGGATTTTAGGTAATAAATAAAGATTTTTTTTAAATTTCTTTTTACAGATGTAATTAACAATTGATCTTTTCCTGGGTTGTATTTTAAATCAATTATTTTTCCAATGTTTTTGTTTTTAATTTCAATTTTATTTGATTCTTTTTTTTCTCTTTCAAAGTTTGAAGAAATTCTTTGAGAATAATATTCAGACCACTCATTTATGAAATTCTCAAAATTTATTCCTAAGGAACTTGATATTGCTCTTTCAGGATTTCTTATAATTTTAGCAAGATTTATAATATTTGAAATAGTATTATCTCCGTATATTATAGAAATGTAGTTCCAAATACTTTGTCCAATAAATCCAGATTCTTTTTCAGTAATTTTATTAATACTCTTTTTATCTTCCGTTAAAAAATAATCTCTGATAACATTGTCCATTTCTATATCCCACCCAAAGGCTGTATACCTAGCCGCACCTTCTGAAAACCAATTAGGAATATTAATAAATGAAACTTTACCAAACCTTTTGGCAAAGGTCATGTTTCCATTCATTAAATCGCTTATAAGAACTTTAGTGAATTCATAGTTTAATTTTTCTTTAAAATTTTTTAAGTTATCTGAATAACTTACTTTAAATATTGTCCTATTATTATAGCTTGAATTTGAATTAACATATTTATTTGTTTCATTTATACCTATGTTACTTTGATTTAAGTCTTTCTCTGAATTGTAAATAAACACTTTAGTTTTTTGAAAAGGTTGGTGTCCTATATTAGTTGTGAGCCTTGAAAAATTTGATTCCAAATGTTTAGCAGCAGTTTCAGCAATTATTCTGCTATTTGTATTATAGTAAAATTCAAAATTATTAGAAAATAGAATTTCCCATTTAAATATATTGTGTTGTATACTGTTTTTTCCTATATCATTATAAATGCTACTCTGAGAAAAAGAGGAATATGAGAATAAAATAAATAATAAGTAAAACAATCTTTTCATATTAAAACTTACGATTTGAATCTATCTATGTTTATGTCCTTGTTTATTTTTTTGTTATTTTCAATATAATCAAATAATTCTTTTGCACAATAAGGTGATTGACTAACACCTTTAGAGCCTAATCCATTTATTAAATAAAGATTATTAATTACTTTATGCTTTCCTACTAATGGTCTCCTGTCTTTACTTGCAGGCCTTATCCCGAAATATGATTCCAAAATTTTAAATTTTTCATTTAAGACTTTTTCAATTCTTTTCTTTAAATGATTTATTCCATCATTTATGTATCCATTATTATAAGTTGAGCCAGCAAATAATTCATTTTTATTATTATTAAATACTGAAATTCCCTTGTTTAAAATATAGTCACCGAAGAGATTTGATTGAATTTTTATGCTGTTTCCAGCAACAGGAGTTAGTGGAATTTCTGAAAATAAATTCATTTTTTTTTCATTTATTCCTCTACACATTACTACTTTATTAAAATTAAATCCTTTTATCACTATATTATTGTTTTTATTTAATAGGTCATATTTTTTTATATTATCTACTTTATAACGTCCAATACATTCAAAATATTTTTTTGTTTCCTTTAAATATTTCTTTACGTCTAAATACCCACTTCCTTTTGTGACTATACCTTTCTCATCAATTTTCTTTAAGTAATTCTTATATTTTATATTTCCAAGTCTGGTATTCCATTCATTTACATCCTTATTATTTTTAAAAGGTCTGTAGATGTCTTTCTCATATAAAATTTTTTTCCCTATTGATTCTTCAACTTTTATATAAAAATTTTTTAACTCATTAAATAAAATTTCCGCATTCCATGTTTTTACATTTTTTCTACCTGTTATTGGATTGTATATTCCTAGAGCTGCTTTAGATGCACTAAATTTAGCCTCAGAATCTATAATAATGAATGATTTGCCATTGAAGTATAATCTCCATGCAAAAGCTGACCCAGCTAGACCTTGACCAATTATTATATAGTCATATTTTTTATTCATTTATTTTTTAATAAATATTTAAAACTCAAATTTGCGTATAATAAAAAAAAATTATGGAGATTAAGTCATTTACTTTTAATGATTATCAAGAGAACACTTATATAGTTATTTCAGGAGATAAGTGTATAATCATTGATCCCGGTAATTATTATGAAGATGAGAATTCTTTAATTAAAAGTTATATTGATGAGAGATCTCTTATACCACAGTATATCCTTATTACTCATGCTCATATTGATCATGTCCTTGGAATTGATTTTCTATCTAAAGAATATTTAGTAGATGTATACATACCTTCCTCTGAGAAAGATATTTATAGAAATATACCTTCTTATGCTCCTATTTTTGGAATGGGTAATTATAAACATAATGATAATGTTATTTTAGTAAAACATAGTGATACCCTAGCTTTTGATGAAATAAAAATCAATACATTATTTTTGCCTGGACATTCTCCTGGTCATCTAGGATATTTTTTTGAGAATGAAAATATCTGTTTTAGTGGAGATGTTTTATTTAAAAACTCAATAGGTAGAACAGATTTACCTGGAGGTGATTTTGACACATTAATTAGTAGTATTAAGAATACTTTATTTAGATTAGAAGATGATGTTATAATTTATCCAGGACATGGGCCTAGTACAACTATTAGAGATGAGATAGATGAAAACCCTTTTTTAAAGTGAAAAAGAATATCCCAAATTTTTTTACAATAGCTAACCTAATATTAGGTTTTTTATGCATTGTTAATGTTTTTATTAAAAATGATTTTGAGATAATATATGTTTTTTATTGTTGTCTTATTCTTGATTTTTTAGACGGTTTTAGTGCTCGAAAATTAAATTT
>CETY01008421.1_pt1 | contig 11248 bp, 9 predicted proteins | sample 361551 | NCBI WGS metagenome assembly CETY01 (sample SAMEA2623135, study PRJEB7988) | marine metagenome | biome: marine biome (ENVO:00000447); feature: deep chlorophyll maximum layer (ENVO:xxxxxxxx); material: "saline water (ENVO:00002010), including plankton (ENVO:xxxxxxxx)" | depth 45 m | reverse complement strand
TCATAGTCAAAAATTTCAAAATCATCTTTATATACTAAATTTACTAATTCAATTGATTCTTTATCATAATAATCTAAATAGTTTTTTCTTTCTAAAGGATTTTTGTTTATATGTTCTAAGGTTCCTTGTAAACATAACTTTTCTTTTATATACTCAAAATCTTTTTCTAAATTTTCAAATCTACCAACATAATCTGCTAATATATTTACATCTTTATCACATACCATTGCTTTCATTCTAGGTAATAAATTGTGTATTCGTCTTCCATGGTTTAATAACCATTCATTAAAATTTGAGCAATTACGTGTTGAACCAGCTCTGCCACGCCCTTCTGGACCATCATCATATTTCTCTTTTTGTTTTGATAAATTCAAATCGTAAAAATATTTTGAAACCAATCTGTCATACGGATTTCTAACAAAGGTAAACTTAAAATAATCTTTATTATTTTCATCAATCTCTTTACTTAAAGGAATATGTCTATTTGTATATACGTCATTCTTATTAAAGCATAATATACTTTTTATAGACTTTCCAGCTGTTTTATGAATATGTGTAAATATATATTTTTTATTATGATCTATCATAATTAATAATTATATTACAAAAATTTATATCTTTTTATATTGTTTCACTCAAAACTATTTGTTCAATACTTCTATGTGAGTACCTTCAACTATAACCGGAGCTACCGAATTACTCTTGTATTTTAAAGATACCGGGGTTGACCCATCTATAAATACTACTCCACTTTCTTGAAGACCCATTTTCAATTCACGATATAATTCTTTTAATAATTCTGAAATTTCAACGTTCTTACTTTTTAATGTAACAACAATATCTATTAATAATCCACGTTGGTCTTGATTTGTATAACTTAAGTCTACATTAATAACCTTTTCATTTTTTGTTAATATTTCGACTATGCTTCCTTCTAAACTTTTTATATTATTTCTATGTGATATTAAAAGAGGCATATGTAATTTCAACTCTTTTGAACGATACATACTTTGTACAGATTCGCTCCATAATTTACTATTAGGAAACTCAGTTATTATATTTGTATATGGATCCTTTATATTGGTTGAAAAGGCTTGAACTTCACTCACACGACCAAACTTATTATCAACTGTTATATAATCACCAACTCGTATTCTATCAAAAACGAGTAGTAAAATACCACATGCTAAATCTCTTAATGGTTCTGTAAATGCTAATGGTAATATTATACTCAATAAACCAACTCCACTTATTAAATATACTGAACTTATTCCACTTATTCTTAATCCAATTAATAGTGCCATTAATATTGTTATTAGTCTAACAATAATTGTCAAAAATCCTGAAAGTAAAAAACGACTATATTTTGTTTTTGAACGGGATTTTGTTAAATTTGTTATAGTATTTGCAATTTTATCTGATATTGGAAATGATAATAGAACTATTATTAATGCTAATAAATACCTAAGTCCCTCTGATTCGGTTGGTATCGTTGTTGGTGTCAACTCCATTATAAGTAAAAAATAAATTTTTTTGGTGCATTAAATAATCAATATCAATTGTTGGTGCCGATAAATGAGATTTGTCACTTCTTTTGTGATGTGTTAAATGTTTTTCGGGACTTATCCACCAGTTTGGAATTTTGTCACTTAGATAATCAAATGATGGACTATGAATTAATAAATTACAAAATGATATTATTCCCGCACCAATTAATAATTCTAAATGTGATGGTCTCAAAGCCCATGAAGCTACTATAAATGGTAACATATATGCCAATATATATTCCATTGGAGACACAGCCATTGCTACTACAGGTGTTACGTAATTTGAATAAGTATGATGAAATCTATGTATTGACCATAAATATTTAGTGTGCATAAGACTATGGACATAATAATAACCCCATGAATGAATTAAAAATATAAAACCAATATTTACGGTTATTGATACTTTTGAATGTTTACTATTATCCACAAAATTTTCACCTACTATTTGATAAACTATAGGACCAAATAGTACTGAATTAATAGATGTGTGATACCATGCTTCTAAATATTTTTTTACTCCATAATACGATATAATATTTTGTACATTATTTATATTTGTTAATTCTAATAATCCCACACTTAAAAGAGTTCCAAAACCTAGATAATATCCAACATTTGCCATATAGTATATGTTCTTATAATTCATTTTAAATTTGTTTCTAAAATAATGAATCCAATTATTTCATTTTTTGAAGTTTTAAAAACTTTTGTATATTTTATTCAATTTATTTTTGTTTTTAGAAATGAGATTTGGGCTATAAGGACAATAACACTTGATAATTATTTTAAAACCCACAAAAATTGTGCTCTTTTTCAAAGACGTATATTTAGTTATGGAGTTATTGCCATCAAAATTTGTCAATGGATATCACAAAGAATTGATGTTTTAGGATATAACACAATTAAAACTCTTGAAATTTTCCAAAAATCTATTCCATATACCCCACTAACATTTCATGATAAGTTACTTTACAAAAACTTTAAATATATAGATAGTCATTGTATTGGCTCTGGCTCTATATCACAAGTTCATAAAGCTATAAATAATAAGGGAAAACATGGCGTTATTAAAATTAAACACAATGATGTACAAATTAATATAAACAACAATATTGGATGGATTACAAGTATTATTCCTGTTATTCATTATTTTTTCCCTGAATCATCAATCTTCAACTTAAAACAAATTATTATTTCTATTAAATTACAACTTGATTATCATTCTGAAGTTCAAAATCAACTAAAATTACAAACTATTTTATCGAGACTTAACTTTGTTATTGTTCCAAACATATATATGTATTCTGATTCTTTTATATTTCAAGAAATGTGTTGTGGATTATCAAGACAAGAAATTCAAGACCAATATCCAGAATATTTAATTGATATGGCTCAAAAAACACAAGCTGCTTATTTTTGGATGGCTTATTGTGGATATATTCATACGGATTTACACGATGGTAATGTATTTTATCATATTGATATTGATGATGATAGTAATAATAAAATTATTATTCTTGACTTTGGTCTTGTATTTGAACTAGAACAGAAAAAAGAACATTCATTACATATTCAAAATTTTAGATTTCTAAGCAATAAAGATAATAAAGGCCTTATATCTGTTATTAAATCATCATTAGACCACAGTTTTTATTCACACACACATTTGTTAAATGTTCATTCCAAATTAGATAATATTGATTTTGTTCAAACAAATTTTAAAAATATCAACATTTTAGAATATTCCAGTGAGATTCTTACAAAACTTTATGAAACCAATGCCATATTAAGAACTCCTGAATTATATTGTTTTTTGGGCCTTATTCTTGTATGTAGAGAATTCCTCGATTTCGATGGTAAACCATTCGATGTTTTTTTATCTTCTATTAATTTATTACAAAACTCAAAAGATTCAGAAGTACAAAATTATGCCAATGAACTTAGCATATATATTTCAAATCTCTGGTAATTTGTTTTTTTAATTTTTAGAATTTTTAAAATTAAATATATCTGACAATATCAAATGCCACCTCCCATTATCATGATTTTTTAGTGGACTTATATCCAATGTGGTATTCGATAAAACACAAAGACTTTCTAAATGTTCTTTCATCATTATTGGATTAATATTGACATCTATAGTCGGATTATGAAAAATCCTTTCTACAATCATAGTTCCATTTACTTTTACACGAACAAATATGAAATATAATGGAATATTAATTGTTTCTACCATAGTTTCATCATTATCATTTCTTATTGGTTCCTCAATTATTTCAAAAATATTTTTATCATTTAAAGGAGTCCATCCAAAATATATCATATCTATTCCAGAACTTTCTAAAATATTTATTCCAGCTCTTATATTTGAAGCCATATTTTCAAACATTGTTTTGTCACTCCCTTTCATCATATTTGATTCTACTAACGCATATTCTTCTAAAGCCTCACATATTATCTTCATTTGACTTTTTCCATGTCTTGAAAAAATTCTATTTATAGAATCCGAAGATAAAATAGCATTCGTTGCCCATAAATACAGTAAACTTAACAAATATTTATACATTCCTTCTATCTTTTGTTATATCATATTCATTTCTATTTAAATTAACTAATAATAATAATGATAGGAGAACTTATGATTTTTAATTATTTTGACAATAAAAAAACAGAACATTTTAAACAAGAAGGCTCAAGTGGAGGAGGTGCTTTTTTTGCATTTTTGATAGTCATGATACAAATGATACTTATTTTTGGTACTTTCTTTTATGCCATATATCTTTCATTCCAAAGAAATGACGGATTTAGTTTAATTGGCTTTTTAGCCGCATGTTATTATCCTATTTTCTATATCATTTATGCATTTATTAGTCCTGTTGATTAGTCCTTTCTTATTTCACCTAATTTTAAAATTATTTCAAATACCATAACGCGTATAATGCCAGGGGTCACTTAAAACAAATACTCCCACCTTTTCCAAAATAGTTATAGGAAATTATTAATGTACATATTAATAACATTACAAAAATATAACATCTATCTCTTATTCTTATAAATTTATCAATAAATCTATATAAATAACCCTCTTCTTTCTTAACTCCTCGTATTTTACACTCAATATAACTTATTGTACATTTATCATAGTTAAATAATATCTTCAATAAAAAGAAATATAGTAACACAATATACCATTCTTTCAATTTTAGTCCACAAACAATATGTATCATTCCATATGTTAAATAAATTAACAACAATAAATCTGGTAATATATTCATTACTTTAAATTATATAAGATTCTACCATCAATTACAAATGTAATCAAATATATGTTTACTACTAATTCAAAATACAATCATACAAATATATTGTCTAAATGTGTTGATTATTCTAATCAAGATAGTCTTGTTCAGAATATTCTTAATATGTTATTCAAAACTAACAATATTCAAGAAAACTTTTTAATTCATGTTGAATACAACCGATTCATAGGTCAAAATAATAAAGATATTATTACTTCTATATTTAGACAAGCATATAGAAATAAATTCTTGATAGAAAAGACTATTAGACGTTGGATTTTCAGAAACAAAAGATTGGTCTACATTAATGATACCGATATGTTGTTAGAACCCTTTGATAATAATAAGAAATATCCTGAGATTATTGACGGAAATGGGGTTTATCGTTTTAGTCCTGGAGATATATTTAATATGATTATTAACAAGGTAGTATATAGCGAATATCAAGTACCAAGAATACTCCCTATTAAAAATCCTTGGTCTAATAAAATTTTTAATAAAACAGAATTATACAACTTATTTGTTTCATCATATAAAATTACAAAAACACCTTGGATTATGACCGAATATGCTAAAGTTGATTTCGATAATAAAAAAATGCTATATAGACATCAAAGCTATTTGAACGAGCAAGCGGTTATTTTGGATATATCTAATTTTTCAGAATCTGATTTCAGAAAAGAAGCTGAATATATATTTGTAAATAATATATATTTGCCTTTAAAAAAATACAAGATTTTTAAGTATTCTACTCTTAAAACAGTACCAATTAAAATATTACGCAAATATTTCAAACAAATGATAATTAATAATCATTTGAAAGGAGGAATTACTTTCAAAATTTCCCCCGATGACAAAAAATTACTTTTCAAATTATGGAATAATTATCCAAGTATTATTAGTAGTAACAAAATACAACGTAAAATTGGTAAAAAACGTTTTAAAAGAAAAAAACATTCAAATAATTTACTTTATGAAAACGATCTTGCCAGAGCAAGAGGACTTTATGCTTACAATGATATTTTATATTATTCACAATCAAATAACCCCCCAAATGGTATAAATTTATCAGCAGACTTACCAGAAATTTTCAATATTGAATTTAGTGACATTAATTTTAATAATTCAGATACTCCGAATAGATCCTATAGCTTAAATAATACAAGTCTATATTACCATGGTAGAAATCTTTTGCGAACTACTTATAATAATATATATTCGGCTATAGCTACAAGACCATATAGACAATCATCTTTTAATATTAATGTTATTGAAGAACATCTAAATAATCCACAAAATACTCAACAACAAACGGATTTTGTTTATAATGAACCTACTCCAACAGAAAGAATCTCATTTTGGAACGAAATTAATAGTCCAGCACCAGCACCAGCAATAGCAATAGCACCAGCAATAGCACCAGCAATAGCAATAGCACCAGCACCAGCACCAGCACCAGTAATAGCAATAGCACCAGCACCAGCACAGGCACAGGCACCAGCAATAGCAATAGCACCAAATAATACTATTGCTATACCAGAATCAAGACAATTATTTGTCTTTGGAAATAATATGGAATTAGATTCGAATAATGTATCTAATCCACAATCGAGAACAATAGAAATGTCTATTGATGAAGAACTTGAGACAGATTATGATTATTAATTTTATTTGTATCTAATAATGGAAATTGATGAGAATGAACAACCTTTCGAAGACGCTGGAGGACTTTCTGATAGTAGTGATATTGATACTGAAATAGAAAATGCTAATATAACTACACATAAACGTAGCCGAGGGATAGAGTCCGATGATGAAGAATCGGATGTTAGATCCAAAAGTCCAAGATTTGATGAGGTTGTTAGTCCAGCAACTGTTGTGAATAGTCTTGAAATGGAAGCACAATTTGACTTTTTATTAAATGACTTTTCCAATGAATCAATTTCAAATGATTCTAATGATTCAGATATTAATCCAGAAACTGAAAATTCAATTTTTTTTAAACAAATTTTGTCTTTTTGTAAAAGGTGGAACGGTTATATTACTGGAGCTGTTGCTCTTGCTGTTGCATTAGACAGTATGGACATTGAACGTTCAGCCCGAAATTCCCATGTAGTATGGAAACCTGGAAAAATTGAAGATGGAGCCAGTCTTGATATTATTTTTATAGTACCTAGAGATAAATCATATTCAACTTCAGATTCTAATTACAATGTTAACGCTATTTTAGAATCATTTTCTGTTTATTTTACCAAACACAAAAAATATTTTGTAGCAGAAAACGATCTTAAATCCCAAATTGATAATATTGAAATTATTAATCAACATATTTCGAGAGAATTACGAGAAGTAAACGAAAACTTACGTGATCTACAAGCAAGTGCTGGCACAGACCAATATGTCAAAAGTGTTATTAAGAGGATGAAATCTATAATAAGAGACAAACGGTATGAGTTGTCGCAAAATACTGATATACTAGATAAACTATATGAAAAAGTTGCCAAATTAAGACAATATTGTAATAACAATAGATTATATGATGGTGACGATTCTGATAAAGATTGTGTAACAATGAGTTTTAAATCAGCAAAAAAAAGTATTGCATTTGATGTACAACTAATATTCTATTATAAACGTGGTCTTACACAAAAAGATAGACAAACATTTCCTCAAAATGAAAATGAGAAATCAATTCAAAACCACATACAACAACTATTTATTGAAGAAGCTGTTCAAAAAATATATAATTATAGAATGCTTCATTGTTATTTAGATTTTTCTAACAATGATACATTAATTAAATTCAATAATAAAGACTGTAAAGATGATATTATTTCAAAAACAATTATTATTGTAGATGATCCTTACCAAAACTACAATTCTTGTTTAAAAAGTATTATTCAATCAATTAAATATTATGAAAAAGATTTTACGCCAAAATCGTCACCCACATTTTTCCAACGCGTAGGGCTTTTCAATGCACCGCATACCAATAACGATGAACTTAACAAATTTATTAAATCACAACGCTATAGATTATTACGTTCTATTAATATTACCTATACCAATATATCTAATCAGCAATATAATGTATTACAGTCTCGTTTTATACCAGACCCCCATAACTATAATCGTATAGTTATTGGATCTTATGAAAATCAAGCTTCAGAATTAAATGAAGAAGAGTTGGCTAAACTTAAATATGAGTGTGAACAAAGGGGATTAATTCCTTCGAAGAACAATACCAACCCATACAAAGAAGATGATGAGGTTGATATAATATATCAACTACCAAAATGGGAAGCATTATATACTAGTGGTTGGGTTAAAGTAACTTTTATAAGAAAATATGATGATGATGAACATTTTATAGGCTGGTATGCTCACATAGAAGAATTCATAAAACTAGGAGAATTAGAAACGACATCCTTTGAATATAATACACAAACTGGAGAAAGAGAAAAAGTATCTGACAGGAAAAAACTCATAAATAAAATAAGTAATGATTACAATCCCAAAAGCAAGTTTGTATTTCCAAGAGATTTAAATTTAGAATTAACCAAACTGCTCCCACAAGCCAGATTTCCAAAACAGATTTTTAGTTTTATTGATTATTTATTTAAATTAAATGATAAACTTTTTGCTGAAACACATTTTGATAAAGGACTATATGATTTTTTTCCTACGCTCAAATTATATAGAAATTTACATTATTATGATTTTGACCCAAAAATAGTTAATAATGAAATTACTATTTTGACTAATAGTAACGATGAAAAATATGAACAAGCGTTATGTAAAACGGTTACATATATTAAAAATTATTTGAATAATCATAACAAAAAGGCACAAATTTTAAAAATAAAAGAAGGAGATAGTCGTTATGGTAATACTCCAATGAAAAGCTTAAATTGTTTAGATGAAGTATTTAATCCATTTACAGAATTCTTTAAAACAATTGATATTCAATCAAGACCACCTTCTGGTAAATTATCATATCTTCAGATATTTGCAGAACAATATGATTTAGCTATGAATGACAAAAAGGTTGAGTTTTACGATGGAACAAATCCTTGGCCAATTAGTTTTTTTGAAGATGACCACTATGACAGTGAAAATGATGAAGAAGTAATTAGAGAAAGAAGACAATATGAGTTTTTTTTACCAGAAAATGAAAATATAGATTCAACTGACGTAATTGATCATGGAGGTATTCTAAAACGTTTCTTTACAGGACTTAATAACGATTTTAAATTTTTAGTAAAAACTTCTTACGAAAATAAAATTTCATTTGACAATAAAAGAGAAGTTTTAATAAAAGCAACATATCCAAAAGGTAGTCCAAATAATATTATAAACAGAAGAGAGTGGATGAACAATTCTATTACATATGCGCCTCTAGCAGATAGATCGCGTCATTTTACAGAATATCCTTATGAAATTATGTTACTTATTATTCTAAAATTCGCAAAAAATCATAAAGCTCAGCAAATTATAAAAATTGATGATGATCTTTTAAATATGATTTTCAATACTGTTAATATCAAAATTCCATATACAAAGATTATATCCGCCAGTGGAATCGTTTCTCATCCAAATCATATTGGTTCAAATAATAGTATTAATACTCAAATAATTTGTCGATTAATTCAAGAAATGGGATGTAAGGAATATGAAAAAGATGATTTAGAAGGATATGATGAAATGTTTAGTCCTAGTAAATTAACTTTTACTAAAAAATTAGAATCATTTGAAAGTTCACTTCTATTTACATCTTATTTAAATGCTATGAGTGGAGATTACAAAACTCGTGGAAGGACAGGTGAGAAACCCAAATTTCCAAAATCGTCACATGCGAATACGGTTGTTTTACTTTTAAACCAATTTATTGAAACAAACGAATATACTTTGAAGCAATTTGAAGATAGATTAATTAATTTTTTTGAAAATATAATTCGAATAATTTTTTGGAAGACTGCCTACAGTGACTTGAATGCAAATCCGGTAAGACGTCCCAAATTTGTTCATACTGAAGAGTATAGTTTCTTTATAAATAAGATTTTAAGTCCTTCATTTTATACTATAAAAATAAATAGCGTAGATGGTAAAGAATATATTAAATCCAAAATTTATCTTGATACTTCTAACGATGATAGTGTCGAATCACAAATTGCTTTGCGTACTTTAAATAATGCTTTTCAAAGAATGGATCCAAATCATAGATCTGAATTAGCAAGAGCAGTCGATGTTGAGTATGATGATCTTGATTTGTACGTTCAAAATACTGGATTAACTTATGATGATGAATTTATAGGTCTTTTCTCAGAAATTCAAAGAATTTTTCCTTATAGATTAAATATTGATATAGAGGATATCAATAATATTACTAAGAAAAATATGACTAAATATTTAGATGAATTATCTATAGATGATAAACAACATCCAAATTTAGAAGACTTTGTTTTATTTGTCACCAATACAAATGGATTTCCACAAACAATCAAATATGCTTTAGATCCAAATTCATCAAGTCCTGTAAGAAACGGTGTTACAAGATATCCATCTTCACATACATGCTGGAATGAGTTGGAACTTCCATGGTATATCGATATTTTTGATGTACGTTATACTTATGACAAATTTAAAGAATTACTTGATTATTCAATTCTTAACCAATCAAATATTTGGAAAACAAATTTACAACAGTCAGAGAATGTGGACATGCAAGACGCTAATGTATCATCACAACAAATATACGACGAGGAGGAGGACGCAATAATTTCTACAACTGGTGGCAATAAAAATGATAAACCTTTGCTAAAATATGTTGGTTATTGGTGAACTTTTATATAAGAATATATAAAATTTGAATTAATAATGAGTGAAGAATCAACCATTAGTAAAGTACAAGAATTGAAGACACAATATGATGATTCTCTAAATACTGAAAAAAACGAGCAAAATAAAATAAAGACTATACAAAAACCAAAATTGGTTCGTACTTATGCCGACGGCCCTGTATATAAATACGATGGCGCCGATTTCATCACTAAAGATATACGGCTTGGGACGGATGCAAACGGTAAATCATATTTGTACGAACACAAACAAAATGAAGAACCTATTAAAGCACTGGAACATTAATGAGGTTTGGCTATAAATCTCTGATTATATATCTCACATACTATGTCCTATCAGAGACGTGTCGCTTTTTGTGTAGAAAAATATCACATATATTCTTTGACAAAAATCTTCGTTCAAAATAATCGTATTACGATTTTTTTATTTCTATTCCGATATTTATATTTTTCCTATTAAGAATATACCAGTGATATTACAAAAAAATGATTACATTTTCATCTTAGGTAGAATATTATTAGTTTTCAAGATAAACAAATT
>CETY01042718.1_pt1 | contig 11382 bp, 22 predicted proteins | sample 361551 | NCBI WGS metagenome assembly CETY01 (sample SAMEA2623135, study PRJEB7988) | marine metagenome | biome: marine biome (ENVO:00000447); feature: deep chlorophyll maximum layer (ENVO:xxxxxxxx); material: "saline water (ENVO:00002010), including plankton (ENVO:xxxxxxxx)" | depth 45 m | reverse complement strand
TGCAGCTTGTATCTTCTGATCAGGTCTATCCCATAATTAATCTCATACTTCTTCTTTCCTTTTATGTTCCATCCCATTCTATAAATCTCCTCTATTGATTTTGGTTCTGAGCTATCTGCAAAGATCTCATCCCTTCTATCTAAGCCTAGTTTAACAAACTCTAAAGCTAGATCTTGATTAGTTAATCCTTTCTTATATAAAAGCTCTTTAGAATACATGTTATCACCATCTATGTAAGTAGCACACATTGAACTAGGATCACTAGCAAATCCAAAGTCTAATCCATAAGATAGTAGTTTAGCTGTTTCAGGAATCTGATTACAAATATGAAACTTAAACACCAATGATCTGCTTTGTCCTCTTTGTCCTAATCCATAGACCAACCAGTAATCATGATCTGTATCTTTTAGTCTTTGAATCTCAGTCTTTAAGTTTTCTGATAAGAATGGATTGTCCATGAATGTTGAGATGTGTAGTGTTGCATCATCTCTCTCTAACACTTTATCATAGATCCAATGGAACTGATCATGAGGATTATAGTCAATGATAATTCTTCCATCTGTTCTAAACAGTAATTGATTCCATGCTTCATAGTCTATCTCATTAGCCTCATTAATAAATAGGAGATCTCTCTTTCTACCTCTAACCCTAGATCCCATATCTAAGCTAAAGAACTCTATTAGATTTCCATTTAACCAATACTCATTAGATGTTTTGTTGTGATAGATCTCAGAATACAAATCATTGTTTCTAAGTATCTCTAAAAAATCCCTAATTGTTGAACTTTTGAGACTGGGCATAGTCTTTCTACAGCAGCTAATAACTTTACCAGTATTCTTATTACAGTATGAGAATATAATCCATAATAAAGTATTGTAAGTTTTACCTGATCTAGAACCTCCTTGTAAACATGTTATTTTAGATGTATTCTTTTCTAGTAGTTCAAATACAACATTAGTCTGTATCTGTTTCATTCTTCAGTATCTTAACCTCAAATAACTTATCACCTACTGTATCAAGTTCTTGTCTTTCTATATACCCTCTTTTCTTTCCTTTAGTTTTTAGGTAGAATAGGATCTCAGCTGTCTTGCCATCTTTTATGTTAGATAATAACTGGTGTTCTGCAAAGTCTAATAAACCTTCTCTTACTTCCTCTACCTTTCCTGAGAACTCTTTATCTTTCATCCAATCATAGTATGTCTGTCTACTGATCTGAGCAGCTTCACATGCCTTACTTACATTACCTAATTTAGATGCAAACACTTCTAAGAATTTCCCTTTATCCTTTGCCATTTCCTTTTTTGTCTATTTTATGTCAAGTTTGTAAACTTTCCTCTTTCATTTGTATAATTGATTCTTCATACATTTCTTTTACCATTGTTGATAACTTTAACAGATCATCTTCTGATAAATATTTAAGTTTAGGTTTTATGAAGTCTATTCTAGATGCTGCCACATCTTCTTCAAGATCAATAATAATTGCATGAAACCAATCCTCTAGGTTTTTATTGTATGTCTTATACACTTCAAAAGACTTTAAGCTATGTATTACACTTGCATGAGTTATGTAGTAACCATATTCCTCTCCAAACTCCTGTATCTCTCTTAGGTTAAACCTGTAGAATTTTCTTAATACTGTATAGAATAGAGATCTTACCTCTACTGTTTCTCTCCTTCTAGTTTGCTCAAAGATCTTTAGTCCTGATAATGCTTCTATTTCATCTATCAGGTTTCTGATCCTACTCTTTGTTCTTATCATCTTTTTCTAATTTAGTTTGTAATGCTGCTAAAGCTCTCCATGCTACTTTAGCTAAATGTGATACTCCATCATCATCATCTTCCTTTGCTTGTATTAGATGTCTAGTTAAAGCATCTAGGTGATCCATACTCTTACTCTTATCCCAATGTAATGGTTTACCTTTGTGATGTTGGTCATTTCCAATCTTACTCACTCTTGATACTTCCATTAATGCATCAGGAAAGTAATTTATAACTCCAGTCCAAACTGGATAATCTTTTCTACTCATAATTCCTCATTCTGTTTTTATTCTTTTCTAATGGTCTTAGATTAGTAAAGTGATTTATCAACTCAAAGTCCTGAACATCTTTAACTCTAAACAATTCAATCTCATGATCAAGCTCCCAGTATATTCCATAATTATCCCAATTCATATTATCATCAAACTTACTCTCTATATACTTTCCTAAATATTCTCTTGAACATCCTAGTATCTCCTTATAGCTTTTACTTACTTCTAGACCTTTTCTTTTCTTAAATTTAGATGCTCTAGCCATTAGATTCTTGTACATTCTTTTTCTAGGATCCCTCCTTTGTTTTTGAACAAACTCTCTATTATATTTTCTGACATGATCTCTATTGCTTTCTGTCCATGTCTTATTGTAATTCCTTTTGCAATCTTTACATCTATTATCTAAACCATCTTTGCTGCTTGTTTTATTGTGAAATTCTGATATTGGTTTCTCTATCTCACATCTGCAACAAATCTTCATCTTCTATCCTGCCTTTCCAGTAAATATAAAAAATAAAAAGTTAATTATCAAGACAACCCAAACAGTACAAAATGGAACTCCATAACATAAATACCTGAGTATTCTTTGTTGGAACTCTTTGTCTTTTTTAGTAGTTCTTAAATAATATCTTAAATCTGCTTTTGGTATATAGTGTTTCATAATTCTATGTTTATATAATATTGATCTAAATCTACTTCCTGCATAAACCATTCCTCATAAGTCTCTAAAGCTCTTTTTACTTTTGCTGCACCACTAAGATAAAACTCCTCATTTCCCTCTGCATATCCTATATCAAGTGATCCTTTATCTATAACAATAAATCCCATTCTATTAGGTAATATGTCAAAGAGTTGGCAGTATATAAAAAGCTGCACATCATAATTATATTTATTTGCTGAGTATTTCCAACCCTGTAATGAGCTTGTTGTTTTCAGATCATACATACTTGAGTTGTTTCCTAAAATATCTGCTTTAGCTCTAAATGGAAACTTCATCCCATCATCAAATCCTATTTCACCTATTTCTGATACTTCAAAATCAGAGTTAGATAATTTCTCTAACACCATTTCATTTCTAAGTAAAGCATCAGCCAACCTCTCTGCATCATGTTTTTCTTTCATGGTAAACACTTTACCAAATTCTTTGACTGCATCTTTATACTTCTTTGTATTTTTTGATTGTACATCAACAAAGATTTGTTTCTCAAAGACATGAGGTTCTAATACTGCAACATGAGCTAACCATCCATCCCTAAATGCTTGAGCATCTGCTTGACCATATTTTAATATGTGTTTATATGTTTTAGGAGAAGATAGTAAATGTCCTATAGTTGTGCTACTGAAAGCATACTTGCCTAAAAAATTGTAGTAAAAATCATTATCATAAGACTTCTTTACTAATTCTTCTTTGTCATATGTTTGACCATCTAATAGTGTTATTTTCATTCTTGTAGTTTAAGTGTTACTGTTATATATAATCTATCTCCATGTACATGGTAGAACTTTCCTATTATTCTAGCTAACAACTCCATGTTTTGAAATGTTATCAATACCTCCTCATACATGTTTGGTATAGCTTCATAGTCCATCCATACAGCATTAAGCTGATCTATTATCAGATTTTCTATATCTACCTCTGCACCAACATAGATTGTGTTAGGTTCAAATTCTACTTCTACTCCTAGTTCAATCTTTTTTGGTCTCCAATTTGGATTCAGCCTTTCTAGCTCTTTCAACTGCTCTTAATTTATCTGCTCTATATTCATCTATACTCAACATCAAAAGATGTCTATCATTCTGTAGCTCTGTTACATAAAAATGTATTTGTACTACAGCATTTATTAATGTCTCTAACTTTTCATTAGTAGGATTCTTTTTTTGATACTCTAATAATATGTTGTTAGCTATCTCAGCATTTGTTATATACTGGAGGTCTTTTAAATTGTCTAGTTTTTTACTAATCAATTCTCTGTCCATATCCTTTGCAGGTATTCTAGTAGTGAAATCTAAATCTCTCATAATTTTTAATATCTGATTCTCTTACTTTTATTATTACATCTTTATTACCTTCTCTAGTATATAAACAATGATAGTCAGATTTGTTTTTGCATATGCCTTTAAACTGTTTTATATACTCAACCAATTTAAGTCTATTGTAAAATACATAAGCACTAATGTCTAGATATTCTATTACAATAAATTTAGCTTTACCTAATAATGATCCTTTGCCTCCAAACACATTTGTCTTTTCTAGCCATACTGCATCAGTATTCTTATCTCCTTTTAGATCTACTGGTGTATTATCTCCTACAATAAAATCTATATGATCAAACCTGTCAATTTGCTCTGATGTTTTCTCTGCACCTATTCCTATTTTGTCCATATATTCTTTAAATCTTTTTTCAGATAATTCACCCTTCTTCCAGTTTTCTTTATTCTGATAACTTTTTGGACTGAACACCATTATCATAAATTTTTTGTAGATCCTTTATCCACACATTAATTGTGTCCATCTTCCTAACTCCTCCACACCCACATGGAACAGTATACTTATGATCAAAATATTTTGCATGTAATGTGTATACAATTTTTAAATCATTATCACTAAATCCTGTTTCCATAGTTTCTTTAAATCCTGTGAAACTCATGTAATCATCTTCTTCCATTTGTTGCCTAAGCAATACCTTATAACTTCTTAATGCCATCTTTTGTAATTATATATTTATTTAACTTCTCTTGCCTCTTATCACATCCACAATCTTTATAACCAAATAACTTAGCAACTGCTTTTGCAAAACTTTTACCATAACCTAATGTTATTTTTCTTATTACCAACTCTACTAAATCTCCTAGTTTCATAATCCCATTTTTTTCTTTAACATCTTCTTTACATTTCTATAAGTATTGTATAGACTTATATATGTAATTGTTGTCTTTCTACTAAGCACAGAAATTTTAGTTCCTGATGCAATTATTTCAAAGACTTTTTGATCATACCAATGCAGCTTGTCAAACTCATCATTAAACTTTTTTTCTAGTACAGCATATTCAACTTCCATAGGTCCTTCTATATGTTTTAATACATCTTCATCTACAAACCTAACTCTACTTTGTTTCTTTTTTAATTGCAAAAACATTGTGTAGAGTATTTTAAAAATATAATAATAATTAATATCATCTTTACCATATGTAATGTCAGTTCCTTTTTCTGTTATGTCATGTAATTTTAAATACATTTCTGATACTATGTCTTTAGCTGTCTCATTATCCAATCCAAATGATCTACAAATGTTTAGCCAAGTCTTATGTTTTTGGTATGCTTTCTCCAGTATGTTCATCTATCATTCTTATCATGTCCTCTCCTTCTATACTATAACCAACATTATTTATTACTGATCTCATCTTGATTGGGCTTAAAAAACTGGTGGGCATACCCCCAGTACTAGTGTCTTTAATTTTTAAAACATGCATCTCTGTAATCATCCAGTCCAATGGATGTTGAACCATCCTATGAATTGAGCAAAAAAAGTTAGGTCTATTTGAGAATTTGCCACCTCCTTCACAATCACTAAATTTTGGGCAAACTGGATAACCTGCATATTCATGATGAGCAGGGTGTACTTTTCTAAGTGCCTCTGTTACTGCATGAGTAGTAAGCCATAATGCTACTTTATGTTTATGGCAAAACAATCTGAACTCACTACAAACTGTGTAATCATATTCATGTCCACCTACACTTCTATACAACTCTCTGTCTTTAGCTAAGGAATTATATGGATCTATTAAAAAACCATTGTAATCCCATGACTTTTTTATCTCTGTTCCTAGATCAAGTAGAGTTTTATATGTCTGTATATCATCTATTGCTATAAATTTAAAATGTGAATCCACCCACTTACTTGCCTTCTCCAACTCCTCCTCATCAATTTTGTTAATGGGCAGACCACATTTAAACTCTATTATTCTTTTTATATTACTGTAAACTTCATTCTCACTACTATAACATAACCATCTTAACCCATGTCTATATGAATATAAAAACATAAGATAAAAACAAAAGTGTGTTTTACCAACATTACTATGTCCTAAGAACACACCAAATTCTTCTTTAAATCTAAAATATGTATCAAATGATTTAATACCTAGAGCTAACCCCTCCTTGATTTCACCATTTCTGATTTTATGTATAAGATCAAGTTGGGATTTAATGTCTAGTATCATGTTCTAATCTTCAAATGGATTATCATTTTTAGCATATCCTGAATCTAAATTTCTATCAGGATTGTGTTCAACTGTAGTTACCTTTTTCTCAGGCACAAATTCACTATGTGGAATATACAACTTTCCATTCTTACTTTTTAAAACATCCATTGTTAAATATCCATTGTTTTTTTGAACAAAAGATTTAACATAAGGATTATCTAGGTGCTGTTGAAATCTATCAACATGCATTCTCATTTTTAATATTACAAAATCTTTAGGTGATTCATCTAAATATACACCCCCTACAAAATCAGGTTTATTTTCTTGTGGCATGATTATTTAGGTTTAGTTAATAGTTCTTTATATATTATGTTTGCAGCAGAGGCAGCTTGATTTATCATCTTCTGCTGTCTAGTAGAAAATATTAACTGCTTACCATCTTGATCTACTAATTTACTATCATCATATTTCTGAAATTCCTCAGAGAATACAAATTGACTTACATTATTCCATGCTACAGATCTAGCAATAGATTCTTGTTGAGACATACCATTTGTGGCTGTACTCTGATTAGTGTTTTTACTCATGTTATTAAATTTAGATTGATTAAATTCTTTTTCTATCTTGGCAAAGTTCTGCCCTTCTTTTTTATAAGAGTATCTAACATCATCACCTACATTAAGTTTATCTATTGTAGATTGATTCTTTGCTAAGAACTCAGGTTTTTCTCCATTGTTAAGATGAAGTTTGTATTTGATGTATGTGTGATCTCCATTGGACCATGTTCCATCTTCTTCTATAAATTTTATTGTACTAACTTTTATATTCTTGGATTCCATCATAAATTAAATTTGGATTAAGATTTTTTTTTATGTCCTCATTGGACTGTTTCCATTTTTGGAATATATTATCTAGAGCCTCAACTTTACCTTCTAGTTCAGAAATCTTGAATTTATGGTTAGTATTTTCTCTTAATAATTCTCTATATTCAGATGCTAGATCTTTATAGAGTTGTAGCAGTTGATCAAACCTTAGTTTTTGGTCTTGGATCATACTGTCTTTTGCAGTAGGTTCTTCACCCTTATTTTTATATATACTCAAAATTAAATGTTTTTCTTACTGCTAATATACAAATAATATTATAATATATTATACTTCTTCCAATAAAGTTTTATAATGTTCTATCATTTCCTCTAATTCATCTGTTGAAAACTTACAGGTTTCCCTTGACTTTATTAGCAATTCAGTAGCTTTATCTGCATGATATTTATTATTAATAAACAAGGCATATTCATATTGTCTACCTTCTAAAAATGTATTGTCATATGCTGATTGGAGGTGTACATTCTCAGGATCCCACCTAGTACACATAAATCTTCTGCTAATAAAATGACCTGCATGACCTTTGCTTTTGTGAATAGTTTTACCTGATGTGCAGCACTTACCATAACCTTTGCTATTTGTATCTCTTTCTCTTATGTATTGTGAGAAGATCTTATCTAACTTTCTTACTAATGTTTTTCTTTTTACTTTTCTTGCCATTTAAAAAAGGTACAAAAAAAAAGAGAAACCTGCTATCACCTAGATCCCTCTTTTAATCACTATAGTGTGTGATCTGTTTCATAAGCATCAATTTTTACTTATTAAGTTCTGTAGTATTTCTACATTACTTTTATATCCTGCTTGTTCTCTACACCATCTATCAGCAGTTGAGTATTCCTCAAAGCATACAACCATAGTTCCTAAAGCATAACCATCTAGAAATGCTTGAGTTGATTTTGGATATGCTAATCTGATTAGTGTAGTAGCAGGATAGTTTCTCTCCATATTGAGATTCATACCATCTTCATTTAAATATAGAAGATTGTTGTAGTCTAAGTTTAAGACCTGAATATTACCACCTACTTCTTTTTGTAGGAGTTCTAATGTAACCTCTTTAAGGTTATTAGTTAAATGTTTTACCTTTCCACTTGTATCTATTGAGTACCAGTTTCTTTGGATTCTTTCTGTATTTGTTTTATTATTTTCTGTAATTGACAAATTTTAGTTATTAATTATTGTTTGTAAACTTAATTACATTACAATATTACAAACTTATTTACAAACTACCAAATGTTTTTAACAAAAATATTATTATATAGTATAATTACACTATTATAGACTATTATATTAGTACTAGTATAGTATTAATTACTACTATTATATATATACTTATATATTAGAGATAAGGAAAAGGTAGATTATTCATATCAAATAAATGATGTTTAGTATGACTACCATCACAGTAACCATTTTTATCCTTTGTACTACCACATTGACATTTTTTTCTTTCCATTACTTTCTTGTTTTCTCAAATGACCTACCACCAAAGTAAGCACCTACCATAAGCATAAGCAGTTGTGTAGGTAGATCTAATTCATACTTCATAAAGAAACCTGCTGCATACACTAACAACATAAATATTAGTGCCATAGGTCTTACATTCTGACTAAGCCATGATCCTGATTGTGCATCTGCCTCCCATCTTCTAGTTACAGCCTCCATCTCTGCAAGATCCATTTCTAGAAGTTTTAATGCTTGTTCTTTATCTACTGGAGGTAAAGTATTATCTTTCTTTAATATGTTCTTAACTAAGCCAAGTACACCTTTATCAGGTACAACATCAAGTAGATTGTTTATCAGACCTGAGTTTGCTAGTAGTTGTCCTACTTTTGTCTCTCTTAATGGTTTCCTTTTTTTCTTCTCTGACATATACTTTATATTTTGTTAGATTATTAATAGGATCCTTGTATGCTTCAAGTACTTGATTTCTGTTCTTACCTTCTCTGTAACTTACATGCACCCATTTAGGTGATCCATCTTTATTTTTAAACTCCCATATCAATGTATCAAACTCTAGATTATCTTTAATGTATTGAAATACATCTGTATTAGATACTTTAGTAAAATCCATATCTATATCTAATGCTTGACCTGTCATATGTAAACTAGTCTTACTAGCTCCTCTAAGAGCTTTATTTAATGCCTCTCCTCTATATCCACTAGAAACATGAATAGGACAGTTAAAATGCTCTCTAATTGGCTGAAACACCTTCTCAGCTATTGTTTTAAGATTCTCTATATGTTCTTTAGTAGGAGTGTTATCTATATCTAGCCTCTTTGCTGTCTCTGATCTCACTACCTCTGCTAAACTTAAATTCTTACTTAACTTCATAATATTTACCATTTATTCAAAGGACATGCTGCATCTTCTACTAAAACTTTTGCATATAAAACACAACCACATCCATTCTTTTCTTCTTTTGTTTTAACATCTATACCTTTTTTAGATTTAGCACATATGTTATTTACTCTTATCTCACAATTTAAACAAATATTAAATCTATCTTCACCTTTTTTTTGTATATCTTTTGACAATAAATTAGCATGATGCAGTAAATAATTACTCCAACCATTAATTATATGTTTTAATTGCACAATCATTAATCAGTACATGTAATGGTACAAGCACTATAAACCCTAGATGTGTAACCTGATTTAGCATAAGTTACTGTTGTGTTAAATGTTGGACCTCCAGTACCAGGTAATACACATTGATAAGCTAAAGAATGCATTGCTCCAGTATTAGACTGGTTATAATTTGTTAGAGTTGTTGGACATCCTGCCACATTTCCAGGTATTTTATAAGCATAAGGTGAGCTGTGAGTTGATGTAAAACTTCCTCCATCAGTAAAACCTGTGTATGCATCTCTATAATTTAAATTCCAACTCCAAGTATAAGATGCACCATTACATCCATACACATTTGTATCACCACTACATGATGTAGCACCTGCATTTTGTTGTGCTGAAATATATGGAGGCTGTGTTGTTCTAGTAGACATAGGTGAATAACCAGTATGTCCTGCTACATTAGACACATAAACCCATATATAATAAGTTGTATTAGGAGTTAAACCAGTAAATGTTTTATCCCAAATTGAATAAATACCTTTGTTATCAGTACCACTCTCATATTTAGTATTTGCTGTTGGTCCTGAACTATTTGTCCCCATATAAAAACCATAACTGTTTACATTACAACCTCCATTACTACCAGTATATCTTCCTCTACAAAAAAATTGAACTGGTGTAGCTGCTCCTAATATATTCATGCCTACTCCTGTAGGTGTACTACAAGATGTGTAACCATAAAATTCACTCATGTTGTCAGGATCTGCAAATCCTACATCATTACTTAATGTGCCAAGAGATACATTATTGTCTGTATTATTGCCATTCACTTCTTCATTAATGTCAGCTCTGAGTCTTAGTTGCCCTGATGATGGTACTGCCATAATTTAACAATTTACTGTTTCTAAAAATCCTTCTTGTTGTTTTAGATGATTATATGCTATTTGATATGTACTTAAATTGACATCAAAATCATATACTTGAAAACCTGATTGCCAAAACAACCAATTCTCTTGATCTAAATACTTTGTTTCTTTATCTAAATAACCTGCTACCTGAAAAGTCAGTATAGATCTTTTAACAATATTGCCATTATTATCAGTTCCAAAGTTATCTATTATTAATATTTCCTTTATAGAAATGTATGCATAGTCAAAATCAGTTGTAGTTACAATAGTTTTTGGCACCTGCACAGTATGAGATTCACCATCAGGTGTTGTGTAAGTTTCTTCAACTGTTTCTGTTTCAGACAAACTTGTTTCTATATATATACATTTACCTTCTATAGCCATAATTACATTTTTATTTTCTTTAACCACTTATTCCATGCAGTTGAAACTTTGTTGTTAAATGCTTTTATTTTATTGATTAACCAAGTTAAAATTCTTACCATATTATGTTTGTTTTCTTTTTTTATGTTTATCTATTAATGCTATTAATTCTTCTATAGTCATATCAATCTTCATTTTTAATCCTCCCTCAATAACTTCTATAGGTTTACCATCTTTATAAATTACTATTGTAGGAACTGATTTAATACTTTTTCTAATTGCTTCTGATTGTTGTTCTACATATGCATATTGCACATCTATTCCTTTCAACCTATCTAAGCCTTTGTATGCTCTACCACTATTCCACTCATAGTTAAAATGAACTATACTCATTTCTTGTCCATAACTAAATGTAGATAACAATA
>CETY01028550.1_pt1 | contig 11384 bp, 8 predicted proteins | sample 361551 | NCBI WGS metagenome assembly CETY01 (sample SAMEA2623135, study PRJEB7988) | marine metagenome | biome: marine biome (ENVO:00000447); feature: deep chlorophyll maximum layer (ENVO:xxxxxxxx); material: "saline water (ENVO:00002010), including plankton (ENVO:xxxxxxxx)" | depth 45 m | reverse complement strand
AGCGTTTGCAAGTTAGGTTAAATCAACGCTTCTTAATGACATATAAACAAAATAATTTACTATTAGCAAGATATTTATGAAAACTTATAAAAATATAAAAACTGTAATTAAAGAAAGTTCTTTGATTATTTACCTATCAAGGCCCGATAAAATGAATACATTCACAAAAAGGATGCAGGAAGAAATAGTGCATGCTCTTGATGAAAGTGAAATTAATGACGAAATTAGATCAATTATATTTACTGGAGACGGAAAGGCATTCTGTGCTGGAGCAGATTTATCTTCCGGTGGTGACACCTTCGACTCCTCTGAAAGAGCTGATAAAAAGAATGATGTGGTTAGAGATTCAGGCGGTCTTCTAACTTTAAGATTATTTAAATCTACTAAGCCTTTAATTGCTGCAGTAAACGGAGTTGCTGTTGGTATCGGTGCCACAATGCTTCTACCGATGGATGCACGTATATGTTCGAATAAGGCAAGGTTTGGATTTGTTTTTGCAAAACGTGGAATTGTTCCTGAAGCAGCATCCAGCTGGTTTTTACCTAGACTTATAGGAATAGAGAGTGCGCTTAAACTGTGTTATTCAGGCAAGGTAATTGACGCTGCAGAAGCTAAGGAATATAAATTAGTTTCTGAAGTAGTAAACGAAGAAGACTTAATTGATAAAGCTCTAAAAATAGCAAGAGACTTCACTGCTGAAAGTTCTCAAATTTCAGTTGCTTTAACTAGGCAATTAATGTGGAGAATGCTTGGGGCCGATGATCCGATGGAGGCACATAAAGTAGATTCTAGAGCTGTTAACGAGTTAGGTAGATCAGGTGAAGCTGAAGAAGGTGTAATGTCATTTCTTGAAAAAAGAAAACCAGAATTCCCAGGAAAAGTTTCTAAAGATATGCCTAGTTTTTATCCTTGGTGGACAGAAAAGGAATTTGAATAAATATGTCTTGGAAAAAAGAAGTAAGTGAAATAGGAATTCGTAAGAAAGCTGCCAAAGCTCAAGGCGGAGAAAAAGCCATTGAGGTTCATCATCAAAAAGGAAGGTTAACTCTAAGAGAGAGAATTGAACTTTTAATTGATAAAAATACTTTTGATGAATTAGGCGAATTAGCTGGAGGAGTTGAAAAAGACAAAGACGGAAATTTTGAAACTATGACTCCTGCGAATTTTATTTTGGGGTTTGGAAAAGTTAATAATCGACAAGTAATTATCGGTGGAGAGGACTTCACAGTCAAAGGTGGGTCTCCAAATTCTGCAGGTCTCAGAAAAAGTGTTTATACGGAAGACTTGGCTATTCAATATAAAGTTCCTCTAGTTAGACTTCATGAAGGAGGTGGTGGATCAGTTGCAGGTCCAAAGCAATCATCTGATGCAGATCCTGTTTTTTCTAAATCTAGGTTTAAATCAGTAGCGGATTCCTTGAGAACTGTGCCTGTAGCAAGTGCAGCTTTAGGTCCTGTAGCAGGTCTTCCAGCATCCAGGTTTGTCGCATCGCATTTTAGAGTCATGACTAAATCTACTTCTCAAATTTTAGTTGCTGGTCCAGCGGTAGTTTCAAGAGCATTTGGAAAAAACTTTACCAAAGAGGAGTTGGGAGGTTCTGAAATCCATAAATCAAATGGCGTAACAGACAATGTAGCTGAAAATGAAGAAGATGCACTAAATCAAATTAAAACTTTTCTCTCTTTTTTCCCTCAAAATATTTACGAATTAGCACCTCATCAAAAAACTAATGATCCAGTGGAAAGAATTTCCAAATCACTCTTAGAAATAATTCCTAAGGAACGAAATAAAAGTTATGAAATGAGAGAAATTCTTAAAGCAGTTTTTGATAAGAATAGTTTTTTTGAAATGACTAACTTTTATGGAAGAGGAATTATTACTGGCTTTGCAAGATTAAATGGTTATTCTTTTGGTGTGTTTGCAAATGATAGTAACTTTTATGCAGGGTCTATGACTGCAGATAACGCAAAAAAAACCTCAAGATTTGTTAAATTGTGTGAAACTTTTCATATACCAATTATTACATTTGTTGACGAGCCAGGATTTTTGATTGGGCCTGAGGCTGAAAAGCAAGCCACAATTTTATATGGCACGGAAGCTGTTTTATCTGTTTCTGAAACGACAGTACCTTGGGCAACAGTTCTCGTAAGAAAAGCATTTGGAGTAGCAGCAGCTGCACATTTTGCTCCTAATCCATATGTATTATCTTGGCCATCATCAGAATCTGGAGCATTGCCCTTAGAAGGAGGAGTTGCCATAGCATTTGCAAAAGAAATAGCTAATGCTAAAAACCCTGAAGAAAAAAGAAAAGAAATTGAAAATGAATTAGCTAAAAAACAAAATCCATTTTCCAGAGCAGAATCTTTTTCTGTTCATGAAATTATTGACCCAAGCGAAACAAGACAGTATCTTTGCAAGTGGATTGAAAGAGTACAGCCTCAATTAAAGGCAAGATTAATTAATTAAAAGGAAAAAATATGAAAAATTGTGAAAAATTTTATATCAATGGTGAATGGGTAGATCCAATAAACGAATTAAAAACTATGGATGTAATTAATCCTGCAACAGAAGAAGTTATGGGAACTATTGCCCTAGGAGATAAAGATGATGTTGATGCTGCTGTTAAAGCAGCTCAAGAGGCTTTTACTACTTTTAGTCAAACAACTGTAGATGAAAGAGTTGCCTTGCTTCAAAAAATTGTAGAAATTTATATGACGCGTTCTCCTGAAATTGCGGAAATAATATCTTTAGAAAATGGAGCTCCAATAACATTAGCAAAAAATGCACAAGCAGCTTCAGGAATTGGACATTTTGCAACTGCACTTTCTACCCTTCAAAACTATCAATTTGAAGAAATAAGAGGAGAAACGTTAATTAGAAAAGAGCCAATTGGTGTTGTTGGGATGATAACGCCATGGAATTGGCCGATAAATCAAATCACTTGTAAAGTTGGTCCGGCAATAGCTGCTGGTTGCACTATGGTGTTAAAACCAACTGAAATTGCTCCTATGAATGCTATTTTATTAGCTGAAGTTTTGCATGAAGCTGGTGTTCCTAAAGGAGTATTCAATTTAGTAAATGGAGATGGTCCAACAGTCGGAGAAGCCATGTCTTCTCATGATGGGATTGATATGATGTCTTTTACTGGCTCAACAAGAGCGGGAATAGCTGTTGCAAAAGGATCTGCTGATACGGTTAAAAGAGTTCATCAAGAATTGGGCGGTAAATCAGCAAATATAATTTTAGACGATGCTGATTTTTCAAAAGCTGTAGCCAGAGGTACAAAACATATGTTCAATAATACTGGTCAATCATGTAATGCGCCGTCAAGAATGTTAGTTCCAGAATCAAGACAAGATGAAGCTAAAGCAGCAGCAAAAAAAGTTGCTGATGAATTGATTGTTGGTGATCCATCATCTGAAGAAACTGTTATGGGTCCTGTTGTAAGTGACTTACAGTTCAATAAAATTCAGGGATTAATTGAAAAAGGAATAGAAGAAGGAGCAGAGGTAGTTGTTGGTGGATTAGGAAAACCAGAGGGTTTAAACCAAGGGTATTTTGTTAAACCGACTGTATTTGCAAATGTTTCCAATGATATGACTATCGCTAAAGAAGAAATATTTGGCCCCGTTCTTTGTATACTTCCATATAAAGATGAAGACGATGCTGTTCAAATAGCTAACGATACACCTTATGGGTTGTCAGGTTATGTCTCCTCAGAAGATCCTGAACATGCTCTTAGTGTTGCCAGAAGAATAAGAAGTGGAAATATTCATATTAATAATGCACCTACTGGGATTAATGATCCTTTTGGAGGCTTTAAACAATCAGGAAATGGTCGAGAATGGGGAGTATTTGGCTTTGAAGAATTCTTAGAGATTAAAGCTGTAATGGGATATAAGCCTGACGAAATAGATTAAAGTTATTTAATTGTTATTTCGTTGGAACCTTTTGAAAGACTTATTATATCTTCATCTTGCGCCAGTAAAAAATCATAGGGAGTATCAGAAAATAAATCATTAATGTATCTATTGCCTATTGGATTTTTAGGCGGAACAAGATGATTAATTATTAACAAATCTAAGTCTTTATCGGAGAGATTGTCTTTAATATCTTTGACGTCAGCGTGATAATCAAGAATGTCGTGAAAAGCAATTTCCAGCCTACTTTGCATTTCATTAGCTGCCTTTTCGAGTAACAAGACATGCTCTTTGATCATTCCATCATGGATCAAAATATTAGATCCATCTACTAATGAAAAAACATTTTCACTAATTTCTGTATCTCCGGAAACTATGATTAATTTATCACCAAATGAAATTCTAAAGCCGATAGCTTCTTTAACTGGAAAATGATCAACTAAAAAAGACTCAACTGTTATATTTTCATCGACGTAAATAGTTTGAGGATCGTTAGATGGCTGATGAACATTTGGAATCATATGTCTACCTTCCCTATTAACAAAATCTTCTCCATGGTGATCCACGCGATAATTTTCATCATTTTGGTATGCAAGATTGAGTCCATTTACTACATTGAGTATTTCTGAGCTTCCATAAACATTCAACGGCTCTCGACCCCCTGCAACCCATCTCATAAAGTTCAATTCATCTAAATCAGCCATATGATCTGAGTGAGCGTGAGTAAGGAAGACTGCTTTAATTAAGGAAGGAGGAAATGCAGCAGAAAGTTTATGCGAACTGTCTTGGCCAGCATCTATTATGTATATATCAGTGCCTATTATAAATGCAATGCATTGAGCACCCTCCGCATCTCTAGACAGAGGCGAGCCAGATCCGCAAAAAAAGATATCTAATCTATTTTCATCAGCATTTTTGAAGAAGTCATTTGCTGCTTCTAGATTGCCTTTAAAAATTCTTTCAACCATAGCATTTTGGAAGGAATTATTACCAAATAAAATATAAATCGAAATCACTAAAAGTAATAAAAAGGTCAGAATATATAAAAATTTTTTCATGATATGTATTTGGGTTTATCTTTAATCAATTATACTTGTTCTAAGAGTTTTTTTCTTTTACAGAAATATGTCTTAATTTATGAAATATTTTAATTTTTTAATATTTATAATTTTTATATTTACTAACTTTATCAATGCATCTGCATTAATTGGCCCTAATGATGAAATCAAAATTAAAAAAATTGAAATTTATCTTAATCAAAATCATACAAATACGGATACTACTACTTATCCTCTTACTAAAGGAATGCTCAATAAAACTCTTTCAAGCAAAGGTAATGATCTAGATCATATTTTGTATCATCAGAAAGTAAATTCAGTCTTTGAAAATGAGTCAACGCGTCATAAAATAAAACTCAATGCTTTTAGTGAAATCTTGCCTGTTAGAAATATTGATGATTCATGGAATGGAAAAAATTCATTGTCTTATCAAATCTCATATCAAGGAAATAATTTAACATATCAATTTAAAATTTCATCTTATAAAAATAGAGTTAATAAAACTGATTATCATTTTGATGAAAGCTATATCGCTTATACTAACTGGAATTTGGTTTTTGGTTTTGGATCCCTTAATCGTTGGTGGGGACCAACTCATAATAATAATTTAATTTTATCCAACTTTGCTCGACCTTCGCCGGGAGTATTTGTTCAATCCCTTTCTGGTTTTGAGTTTGACGGCCTTCTTTCGTTTATCGGAAAAACTAATTTTTCTCTTTTTGTTAATCGTCTTGAATCAAATAGAGCTGTTCCTAATCCATATTTGGTCGGTTCAAGAATGACCTTCATTCCTTATAACAATCTTCAGATTGGATTTACAAGAACTATGATGATTGGTGGAGAAAATAGAAAAGAAAATGGCGATATTCTAATTAAAGCCTTTTTTGGAGCATTCGAAGGAGCTGATAATATAGTTGGTTCAAACGGAAGAACTGATTTAAATTCTTTTGAACATGACCCTTCTAATCAAATTGCTGCAATTGATATAAAGTATGATTTTTTATTTAAGAATAATTTAATTTCTTTTTATGTTCAGCAAGGAGCAGACGATGGAGGTCCTGAATGGCATCAACCTCTTTCACATCATACTCATACTATCGGAACAGAAATTAAATTTGAGTCTGATAAAGGCTTGCTTAATTCTTTCATTTTTGAAATTTCAAAAACAGATGCAGTGTGGCATTCAGTTGCAGGACAAAGATATAACGTTACTTATGAGCATAGTGTTTACCAGAATGGTCATCGGTATAAAGGCCTTCCAATAGCAGCCTTCATCGACAATGATTCAATATATAGTCAATTTTCTTTCATAAAAGAAATCAATGTAAAAGACTCATTCAAAATAGATCTTTTTTACGCAGATTTAAACAAAGACGGTACAGGGCAAAGTGTATGGGGCAACTCAGCAAATGTGATTAAGGGAGTAAAGACAAAGATTAATAGGACAATAAACGAAGATTTGAGTATTGAAATTAATTTGCTCTTAACAGATAGAAAATTAGAGTTTAATAATAATCTTATTGATAAAAATGTGTTCGGAGCTTCTTTGATTTATAAGTTTTAATAAAATTTTTTTATTCTACTTTTCCCAGATAGGAAAACATTGATGGTATCAATAATAAAGCTATCATCGCTGAGCCAAGAACCCCAAAACACATTGCCCAAGCTAAAGTCTCAAAAAATATATCAAATAGTAAAGGAAATAATCCACCCACTGTAGTTATGGAAGTCGTTAAAATATGTCTGGTTGATCTAATAGTTGTCCCGATTAGCTTTTCTTTGCTTATTTTTCCATCTCCTGCTTCTTCATTAAGATGAGAAAGCACTACAATTGAATCATTAATTGCAAGACCAGCAAGTCCGACAATTCCAACCAATCCAATGAATCCAAAGTTTTGGAAACCTACAAGCATTCCAAGAAATCCCAGGCCAACACATAAAACACCTACCAAGAGAATTATTCCTGCTTGAGCAAAACTGTTTAAAATCATCACTAAAGTTATGACAATCAATCCTAAAAATAAGAAAAAAGTACTAAATAATTGACCAAAAGATTCAGCTCTCTCTTCTGCATCGCCAAATTGAGCTAAGCTGTAACCAACTGGCAAGGACTCTTCAAATTCTTTAAGTTCTTCGTCGATATCATTTAAAACTGAAGAAGCTAGTCGTCCCGGGTAAACAGCTGCTTTTACTGAATTATTTCGACTGCCTTGATATCTATTTATTTGATTGACTTCACTGGTATAAGAAACATCTGAAAAACTCTCAACGTAATCAAAGCCATTTTCTCTAGGAATAGCCAATAATGAGGTTTGATTAATTTCAGAGGACTCTGCATTTATATTTTTAATTCTTATAGGTATTTCTTTATTACCATCTAACATAGAGCCAACATATAAACCTCTGGTAGATGAAGAAATTTGACTTAAAACCTCCTTAGACGATATGTTGGAAAAAGCAAGATCAACTTCATCTAGGTTAATTTCTAATCCTGTAATGCTAGCTGATTGTTCTGCTAAAACATCGCTAACTTGTGGTGATTTTGAAATTATAGATTTTAACTCTTCTCCTAAATTTCTTAAAATTTCGACATCGTCGCCAAATATTCCAATAATCACTGGAAATTCAACGGGAGGGCCATTGGAAAACTTACTTATTCTTATCCTTACGTCTGCATGATCAGTTTCTAATTTTTTAGCTAGGCTTTCCAAATTTTTATCCATTTCTGAATAAGAATTTGTAAAGTAAACGCCGGTAGCTAAATTATCAGAACCTTCTCCAGAAGCACCGCCAATAACGTTATATAAAATCCTAGGAAGACGTCTCCCAATCCACCACATATCGCTCTCTATATAATCTTCTAAAAGAACTTGTTCTCGGATACTAGCAATTCTTTCTTGAGTAGAAAAAATAGAAGAATTTGAATCTAGCTCAACTTCTACTTTAAACATATTCTTACCTTGATTAGGGAAAAAATCTGTATCTAAAAATCCAAAAGATAAAAACCCAGTAATCGGAAGAATTAAAGAAATAATTAAAGCTCTTTTGGGCTTTATCAAAGCCCAATTTAAAAAAGTTTTATATTTATTGAGAATATTAATATTTATGTATCCTTCATTTTTAGATTTTTTTAAATTTAAAAAATTAGATTCATCTATAGTTTTTAATAAAACTGGAACTACAGTTAAAGCTAAAAATAATGAAGACGAAACAGCTAAAATAATAGTTATTGCCATATCTCCTACAAATTCAGGACTAGCCCCTTTCCCAACTGCCATAGGCATAAATGCTAAACCAGTGGTAACAGTAGCTGCTAGCAAAGGAAAAGATAAATGCTTTATAGAGCTATATATAGCTTCTCTATTTAATAAATTTAATGATTTACGATGCCTAAAATCTTCAACAACTATTATTGAATTATCTATTAATAATCCTAAAGAAAGAATTATTCCCGTTACTGATGTTTGATGAAGTGGAACACCAAGAACAGTACATCCTATTAATACTAAAAGGATAGTTAAAGGCACTACGGCACTCACTATAATTGCAGAACGAGGCCCAAGCATCAAATAACTAAGAAATAAAACTACAAAAGTTGCTATTAAAATACTTTGTAATAGAAAAGAAAATTTAGATTTTACAAAATCAGCTTCATTAAAAACCACTTCTAAGGATATTTCTTCAGGCAGATCTTTTTTAAATTTATCTGCTACACTTAATACAGCTTCAGCATATAGGTCGGTCCTTTGAGAAAACTTACCTCTTACCTCAACGAAAACTGATGGTTTTCCATTAAAAGTTACGAATTCTATCGGTGGATCAACAGGTAATTTATTAACTACTGCAACATCTTCAAGTCTTAAAGTTTGATAATCTCCTATTACTTTAAGAGGAAGTTTTTTTAGATCATTTATTACAGATACATTATCTTGTGCCTTTATTCTAAATTCTGAGTCCTTTCCAACAATATTCCCAATGGCCTGCTTACTATCATATTGTCGTATAGCAACAGCTAAAGATTCTAAATTCATCCCAGCATCAGCAAGAAGATCTAAATCTGCTCCTATATATATTTCTTCTTTAGAATCTCCATAAATTATAGATTTTTCTGAATTGACTATATTAGAAAGTTTTCTTTTAAATTGACTAGCAAGTCTAGATAAAATTATCATTTGTGGCTCGCTTTCACCTAGCCACTGAAATGCAAATAAAACTGTCGTTGGAGGTCCACTTGTACTAAGACTAGTAGTTGTTCCAGGAGGTAATAACGCATTAGTTTCAGTTATTTTATCCTCTACTTTTGCCCAAACTTCATCGGTTTGATTGCTTGAAACAGAAGCCTTGAACTCAATACCAACTCTTCCGACACCTGAAAGAGATTTAGAATCCAAAGTTTTGATTTCATCAAGCTCTCTTAATGCAGTTTCTAATACATCAGAAATTTGAGTTTCTACTCTTTCTGGAGTAGCTCCTGGAAGAACAGCAGTAACATCTCCCCATCGTTCAGCTAATTGAGGATTTTCTTGACGAGGTAAAGCATCATACGAAAGCAATCCACCAATAAAAATGAATAATATTGCTAAGATAAATATCCTAGGTCTATCTAGATAAAGATCTACAATTTTTTTCATTAATTAGCTTTAAGCGATTGTCCTTCAGCTACTTTTGCAGAACCACCGATAATAACTAAATCCCCAGTTTTTAAGGTGCCGGATACATAAGCCATATTGTTTTCAATATGAATTAATTCAACGTAGTCTTTTTTAGCCTCATTTTCATCAGATATAGTAAAAACATTCCATAAACCTTGTTCAGCTTGAGATAAAGAATTTAATGGAATCCAAGCTCCCTTTCTTGATTCCTTAGTATTTAGCATCAGTCTTGCAGTAGCTCCAGGATTAAAGAAATTATTAAATTCAAATAAACCTAATTTATTATTAGAGCCACGTTCAGACATCGGCGCTAAACGCGTTAATTTTGCTTCATACTCTTTATCATCAATTAGAAATTTATAAGTCTGCCCAATATTAACAATACCAATAAGAGATTTTGGTAAAGACACCTTTGCTTCTACATGCTCTGAATCAAGAATTTCAACTATTGGAATACTTGCATTAATAATTGATCCTTCATCTAAAAATCTATTTTGTATAATTCCATCGTAAGGAGCCAATATTTTTGTTTGTTTGAATTTTATTAATGATCGATCAAACTGTGCTTGCGATACCAAAAAATTTGACTCTGCTCTTTCTAGTTCTTGATCTGAAACGAAATTGTCAGCATTTAAGGATTTAGATCTATCAAATACCTTTTTAAACATTGAAAGTTTTGCTTTAGCTTCATTGTATAAAGCTAACGCCTCTGAATCTTCTAACTCAGCAATAAGGTCCCCTTTTATAACTTTATCGCCTATATCAACATGAACGTACTTAATTTTTCCAGAAACTTCAAATCCAAGAATAGATTGTCTTTTTGGAGTAATTTTTCCTGGTAATAATTTATTTACTGAATATTCGTTTATTATTTTAACTTCATGTAAATTTACTGATTTCTCAGCCACTAAACTTAAAGATAAAAATAAACTAAAAATTAATACAACTTTCATTTCTGCTTTCCTCTCAGCAATCTGGACTTTTTAAATTTGATATAAAAACGAAATTACAAATGTTTACACTGATAACATTATAGATTAAAGTTAACAGTGTCAACATAAAAGTTATATAGCTAATAATGAAATATCATCACGGTAATCTTAAAGAAAAATTAATTTTGTCTGCATATCAATGGATTACAGATAATGGAACTGATGGTTTTAGTTTAAGAAAAATTGCCAAATTATCAAAAGTATCTCCAACAGCTCCATACAGACATTTTTCTTCTAAAGAACATCTTTTAGCTGATGTAACTCAACTAGGCTTCAAAAATTTTTTGAATAGAATCTCTTCAGGAAAGAAGAAGAATAATTCAATTGAATATATTGTAGATATTGCTATTAGATATATTGATTTTGGAACAGAAAATAAAAATATTATCAGTTTAATGTTTGACTATCCTATTCCTAAAAGTGATTACCCAGAATTACTTCTAGCTGCCAATGCAGCTTTTAGTTTTCTAGAAAATGAAATTGAGTTTTTGCATAAAGGAGATGAGACTAAAAATAGACTAAATAGTATATCTATTCATTCTTACACTCATGGGTTATTGAATATGATTCAAATGAAACAAAGAATTGATACAGGTAGAGAAAACTCAAACAGAAAATTAGCTCAATCCTCAAACTTCTATAATGCTTCTTCGATGTTAAAACCTAACTTAAAATTATTATTATCTAATTTTATAAAAAGTCTTGAGTTTTAAGCTGGCGGAGAGGGAGGGATTCGAACCCTCGATGCAGGATTACCACATA
>CETY01158325.1_pt1 | contig 11449 bp, 8 predicted proteins | sample 361551 | NCBI WGS metagenome assembly CETY01 (sample SAMEA2623135, study PRJEB7988) | marine metagenome | biome: marine biome (ENVO:00000447); feature: deep chlorophyll maximum layer (ENVO:xxxxxxxx); material: "saline water (ENVO:00002010), including plankton (ENVO:xxxxxxxx)" | depth 45 m | reverse complement strand
CTGCTTGAAGAGCACATATTGGATCGATTTCGGTTATTATTACTCTAGCACCTGCTCCTTGAAGCGAAGCTGCAGAACCTTTTCCAACATCACCATAGCCCGCAACAACAGCTACTTTTCCAGCCATCATAACGTCTGTTGATCTTCTAATAGCATCAACTAAAGATTCCTTGCACCCGTATTTATTGTCGAATTTAGATTTTGTTACTGAATCATTTATGTTAATGGCAGGCATTGGAAGTGTACCATTTTTCATTCTTTCATAAAGTCTGTGAACGCCTGTAGTAGTCTCCTCAGAAAGTCCTTTTATGTCTTTAACTAGTTCTGGATAATTATCTAAGACCATATTAGTCAAGTCTCCTCCGTCATCAAGAATCATATTCAAAGGTTTGCCATCTTCAAAAGCAAATAATGTTTGTTCTATGCACCAATCAAATTCTTGGTCGTTCATCCCTTTCCATGCATATACAGGAATACCTTCACTTGCGATCGCAGCTGCAGCGTGATCTTGTGTAGAAAAAATATTACATGAAGACCAGCTAACTTCAGCACCTAAGTCTTTTAGTGTTTCAATTAGTACAGCAGTTTGAATAGTCATGTGAAGGCAACCAGCTATTCTAGCTCCTTTTAATGGGTTTTGGCCTCTAAATTCTTCTCTTAAACTCATTAATCCAGGCATTTCTGCTTCAGCAAGTTTAATTTCCTTTCTTCCCCAATCTGAGAGGCTTATGTCTTTAACTTTGTAACTGACCGTTTTTTCCATAGTTTTTTAATTTTGGGCAAATGTAGTTTTAATAGAATAAAAAAACAAAGTATGAGTAGGGGTAATTGTTTTTGTTTAAGTAATTTAAAAATAACTTGTAAAACCCAAATGAATTTTTCCAGATCTTATTAAAAAGGGATTGCCAATTTTTCTTCCTAAGCCATAAATCAAAGTAAGTACGCCATTAGCCATAGAAATATTAGTACCAAAACCAAAACTGTTGTAATAATCATTCATCAATAATTCTTGTGTTTTTGATTCTGTCCATGCAAAGTCAGAAAACATAAATAAGTTAGATGTTTCATCTATAAGATACCTTAATTCTAAATTTGTAATTAAATAGGAGCTTACCCATATAGACTCTTCATCAAAGCCTCTAATGGTCTTGTAGCCTCCAATTCTTGAAAATTCATTTTCGTAAAGTATTTCGTTCTGAATAGATGATGCCAATATACCAAATTTTAAAGTTGATCTTTTGAATATTTTAAAATAATTATCAAAGTTTAAGTTTGCATAAAAGTTAGGAGTTCTTAATATATTGGATTGAGAACTGTCAAGATTATACGTTTGCTTCCATCCATATGAAAGATCACTTGAAATCGAATAGCCTCTTGTTGGATTGATTCTATTATCTTGTTGATTAGAATTAAATGTGAATCCAAAACTATTTACAGATGTTGAACTGTATGTTTCCCCAATTAGATTAGTGGAGTTGTTATTTAAGATTAAAGCACCCAATGAGAGATTATTTTTAATTAAGTATTCTAAGATAAATTTTGAATTTAGATTAAAAAAAGAACTATCTTTTTTTATCATATCAATTCCTCCACTTATTTGAAAATCTGAGTTGAACAAGTAAGGAAATTTAAAATCGGTAATTAAATTTTGTGAAGCATTAAACATTCTACGCCAATTTATTTTTAGCTGTTCTCCGTAATTTAAACTGTTGAGAAAATTTAATGATACATTGCCAGTGAATTGGACTTTTCCATCTTCTAGAGGTTGAATTCCAACCAGTCCATTTAAACTGTTTTTTGAAATGGGTTGAGCATATGTATAAATAGAGGCCAAATCATCTACAAATTCATATGCAGCAGATTTTAGCTCTTCGATATATCCAGTATTTTCTAGTTTTTCACTCAACTCATATACTGAATTTAAATTAAAAGCACTTCCTTTTTTAATACCTGTAACATTGGATATTAAGTTCCATTCTTTTTTATTAAGCTCAGGATTTATAATTGTATCAATAACCACATATGGACCTGTATCAAGGTTACAATCAAGTTCAATTTTTGAATTTAGCACAGTTGAATTTTCAAATTTAAATTCAGCGAACGGAAAACCATTATTATTCATTAAAAGCAGCCAATTATTTATTTTTTTTTGAAAATTTGATGGGTTAAAATAAATACCTTTTTTTTCAAAGCTATTTGCAAATTTTAAGTCAATATCATCAGGAATATTTATTTGAATTTCGCTAGACTTAAAACGTTCTCCGTAATACATGTATAAACGTAGTGTTTTGTCATAAATACGAGATGAATCAATGGTTGTGGTTAAATATCCATTCTCAATATTTGACAAGTAGAATCCATTAATTAAATTATTGACATTATTATCATTTGATTTTTTTTTTTCTACTAAACCATTTTCATTATAAATTTCTACAAATTTTATTTTTTGTCCTATGGAAAAAATAGACAAATTTATCATAAGTCCAAAGAGAATATTTCTTTTATAATTTACCAATCTATTGTTGTTAAATTATTTTTTTTAAAAAAGTTGTTTGCTATAGAAAAGTGATTGCAACCACTAAATCCTCTGAAGGCTGATAGAGGCGAAGGATGTGAGGTTTTAAGTACTAAATGTTTTGATGAATCTATTAATGATTCTTTTTTTTGAGCATTTTTACCCCACAAAAAGAAAACAATATTTTTTTTAGCTATTGAAATCTCTCTTATTATTGTATCGGTTAGCTTATTCCAACCAATTTTAGAATGAGAGTTAGGTTTGAAAAGTTCAACGCTCAAACTGGTATTTAAAAGAAGAATGCCTTGCTGAGCCCAATGTTTTAAATCTTTATTTGCTTTTGGCTCTTGATGAGTACTATCATAAACTTCCTTAAATATATTTTTTAAAGAAGGAGGAGTTTTGCTATTAATATCAACTCCAAATGCAAGCCCGTTTGCTTGATTTTCTCCATGGTAGGGGTCTTGCCCTAAAATCACCAGCTTTAAATTGGTCAAACTTGTTTCGTCAAATGCTCTAAAAATATTAATTGGCTCGGGGCTTAATAATTTTTTTTTTTGACAAGTGTTAATGGAGCTCATTATTGGAATAAAATAATTTTTTTTAATTTCTTTTTCTAAAATATACTTCCAATCATTTTGAACATTATCAATAAATTTTTTTTGGTCAAACATTATAAATACAAATAAAAGTTTAATGAAATTATTGTTGGTATTCGATTTTTGATAATTTTGTTTAAAGTAATCATATTAAAATGAAAAAATTATTTTATTTCTTATTTACATTTGCTGCTATTGCATTATTAAACTCTTGTTTTTTATTTAAGCCTGTTCAGAAAAGATGTCCAGCTTACAGTATTAATCTTGAAGAAGATCTAAACCAAGACTTAATCACACAACAGAAAATCAAAACCACTAAAGAAGACTTTTAGCAAAAGTGCTTAAATTATTTTAAACTTTACCTTAAACAGTTCATTTTATCATACAAATTAGTTATTTTTGTATAGGTGAAAATTCATTATAAATATCTAATATTTACAATATTTCAAGTCTTTTTATTTGTCAATATATATTGTCAAATCCCTCTAGAAGATAAAATGTTAGTAAGGATATCTAAGGAAGCTTGGTTGGGTGGTGTTATACATACCAACGGCCTGGGAATCAACTATACGAATGCTAAATTTAAGACTTACAAAAAGAAATCTTTAATCAATATAGATTTTATAAATATCAATCACGATAAAGAATATAAGATTTTTGGATCTTTTGACGAAAATGCCAAAAAGTTCGTATATGGAAAATTAAACTCTCTATACTCATTAAGAGTTGGAGTAGGATCTAGAAAAATCGTTTTTGAAAAACTCAGGCAAAATGGAGTTCAGATAGCAATAAATTATTCTTATGGAACTTCCATTGGTTTAGTTAAACCTGTATACTTAGAAGTTTTTAAATATGATTTTTCTGGAAGAATTGCTGGAATATCATTGGAAAGATACAATCCTGAACAACATGGGTTTTTTAACATTTATGGTAGAGGATCATGGTCTGCTGGACTTATGAACACCAAAATCAATCCTGGAGCTTATTTTAAATTTGGCATGGAATTTGAATTTTCTACAACTAGAGAAATTATAAATTCATTAGAATTAGGTTTAACTGCAGATGCATTTATGAATCCGATTATTATCATGGTAGATAATCAAAGTCATAGATTCTTCCCTTCAATATATTTAAGTTGTTCAATAGGAAATAAATTTTACTAATGAGTATTGATACTGTTGTAAAAACAAAAAAGCCAAAATGGCTTAAGGTTAAATTACCCACTGGAGATGCCTACAAAAAGGTTAGAAATCTGGTCAGTGAGCATAAACTCAATACCATTTGTGAGAGTGGAAATTGCCCCAATATGGGTGAATGTTGGGGAGCTGGAACTGCTACCTTTATGATTTTAGGTAATGTTTGTACTAGGTCTTGTGGTTTTTGTGCAGTATCCACTGGAAAACCTGAAAAAGTAGATGTTTTTGAACCTGGAAGGGTTGCAAACTCTGTTAAATTAATGAAAGTAAAGCATGCTGTTATCACTTCAGTTGATCGTGATGACCTTTCAGATGGTGGTTCAGAAATTTGGGTAAGTACTGTTAAGGCTATAAGACGTCAATCACCTACAACTACCCTTGAAACACTAATTCCTGACTTCGCTGGTAATTGGAAAAATTTACAAAATATAATTAATGTTGCACCTGAAATAGTTTCTCACAATATAGAGACTGTTAGAAGACTTACTAAAACCATAAGAGTTCAAGCAAAGTACAATCGAAGTCTTGAATTATTATTGAGATTAAAACAAGGTGGTATGAAAACAAAATCTGGTTTAATGCTTGGATTAGGAGAAACTCACGAGGAGGTTTTAGAAACCCTTGAAGATTTGCGTTCTGTTAATGTTGATATTGTTACTTTGGGACAATATTTACAACCAACTCCTAAACATGCTCCAGTAGATGAATTTATTTCTCCAGAAAAATTTGATGAGTACAAAAATTATGGACTAAAATTAGGTTTTAAATATGTTGAAAGTGGGCCTTTGGTCAGATCTAGTTATCATGCTGAAAAACATTTGTTTTAGTTTGTTCAACTTATTTTTTAATAAAAAAAGTTAACATTTTATTAAATTATTTAATTATTCGTATTTTCGATAAGTATTAAAACATTAAAATGAAAAAATTATTATTACTCCCATTACTAATTGTAGCTATATTGATTTCTATTTTAAATTCTTCTGATCAAGAAATCAACAGGAAATATTCCTATGTAAATGTGACCAATTCTAATTCTCAAGCTAGTGCTAATGATGCAATTGATTATAATAACAACCTTTATAAAGATGCAATTACTGGAAAAGTAGAAGTTGCCAAATTGGCTCAAGCAAAAGATGAAGTATTGCAAAAAATGAGATTACGTTCTACAAGCTTAGGATTTGTAGAAGAAGGGCCTGATAACGTAGGTGGGAGAACTAGAGCTATTGCCATGGATCCTAATAATAACAACATTTTATTTGCAGGATCAGTCTCTGGTGGTTTATTCAAATCTGTTAATGGAGGTTCTAATTGGAATAGAGTACAAGAATTTGATGACGAAATGGTAAATAGTGCCAATGGTTCTGGCTCTTTAGGAATTTCTTCCATAACATTTTCAAGTGAAGGTTATTTATACATTTCAACTGGTTGTTCAAGATTTGAAGGCAATATTATTGATGGAGACGGTCTTTGGGTAAGTAAAAATATTGACAGCAACTCTCCAACTTTCAGCCAAGTTGGTGGAACCAATAATAAAGAAGTTTTAAAAGTTGTTGCAGATCCATCTCCTAATGGAGATGTTTATTTTGTTGGCTCCGGTATCGGGCTAAATAAAATAGACAATATGACAGCAGTCCCCTCTGGAAGTTTAGTTTCAGGGATTTCATCTAATGCTACTATTGGAGATGTTAAAGTATCTGAGGACGGACAAGTAATTATCTTAGGGATCGATCAAGGTGGGATTAGGACCTGGATAAGTACTGATGGTGGTTCTAACTGGACGGATTTACATTCAAATGGTGAATTGCAAGGTTTTGGAATGTTAAGAGCTGAATATGCAATTTCTAAAAACAAAAATTCCAATGGAAATTATACAATTTACACATTATTTGCCAATTCTGCTGGGCAATTAGGTGGAGTTCATAGGTCTGTTGATAATGGTATTAGCTGGGGTCAAATTGGTCCGCAATCAACTGGTAATTTCACTCCTCTTAGCACATCCAGATCCAATCAAGGAAATTACAATTTAGTTATTACTTCAACTTCGGATGGGGAAGAATGTATAATTGGTGGAATTGATCTTTGGTCTTGGATTCATACTCCAAATTCTACTGATCCAACAAATGGCCAATGGTATGCTATTTCAGGTTGGTGGGCTAGTCCATCTTTACCATTTTATGTGCATGCTGATAACCACAGGCTTTTCTGGGCCAATGATAATACACTCATTGTTGGTAATGATGGTGGCGTTCAAGCAAGATTCGGAAGTTCTGGTCCTAGTCAATTTACTTCAGTTATTAATAAAGGGTACGGAGTAACTCAATTTTATTCAATGGGTTTTGGTGGAGACGGTTCAGTTATTGGTGGTGCTCAAGATAATGGTACTCAGTATAAGGATAATTCTAAACCATGGTCTAAGGAATTTGCCGAAGTTTCAGGTGGTGATGGATTTGAATGCGAAATTTCTTATTTAAGTAGTGATGCTATAATTACAACAGTTTATAATGGATCAATTTCCAGATCAAGTGATAGAGGAACAACAAGCCAATCTGTTCCTGCACCTTGTACAGGAATAGTTGGTCAAGATTGTGGGCCATTTTATAATGCAATTGCTCTAATGGAAAATCCAGAAGATTTAAATACACAAGATTCTGTTGTTTATGTTCCTAGTCAAGATATGTTTTCTGGTGATACAGTTACTTATTATAGTAGTTCATTTGGAATACCTATCAAGCATGTACTTACTCAGAACTTAAATGTTTATGACACTATGAATATTGTAGGTGCTGATACTTTCATCACCGTAACTGGAGCAGATACTTTGACATTACCAGATTATGTACAATCTTATTTTATTACTCAAAATGATGCTTCAGTTTATATAACTAGAGACATGATGAGGTTCACCACTAATCCGGAGTGGTGGAGATTATTTAATTATTCAAGCAGTATTAGAAGCTTTGAAATTTCTCATGACATGAACTATGCTTGGTGTGGTACTTATAACGGCGCTCTTACCAGAGTTTCAGGTCTTGGCAATGCTTATTCAGTACAAGCTGCAGATTTAGCATACAGACCATCTTCTTCTGATAGTTTAGTTGAAATTTCTACTGGAAATGTTATAACAGGATCTTTTGTAAATCAAATAAATTTTGCTAACGATGGTCATTTATATACTTATTTAGATGGCTCTGAAATAGCATACACTGTACATTATGAAGTTGTTAAGAATGTTTCTGGAACAATTACGGATATTTCTGTCGATCCAACCAATTCAGACAATGTTTGTATTGTTACTGGAGGTACTTCGTCAAGTCATGTTTATTATTCTACCAATGCAACATCTGATAATCCTATATTTTCCTCAATTGATGGTGATTTACCTGATATGCCGGTTTTTGGTTGTATAGTCGAAAGAGATCCTTCTACAGATATAATTGTAATAGGAACTGCATATGGAGTATATTCTACTGATAATGTTAATGGTTCTAGTACCAATTGGATTCCCAATAATTCAGAGATTGGTCCAATACCAGTATATGATGTTTCCCAACAATGGAGAGATTGGGAGGAAGGACTAGCAGGTGGCTTCCGTAGAGTAGAAAATCCAGGTGCAATTTATGCTTGTACTTATGGAAGAGGAATTTGGAGAGCTGATAATTTACTGTCAGTTCAAAACCCTATTGATGAAACTATTTCGCTTGAAAATATATCTTCTTCTAAAATTTATCCAAACCCTGTTTTTGAAAATTCTAATATCTCTTTTGATTTGAATAAATCAGAATTAGTGAATATTTCTGTATATAATCTTAACGGAAGTTTAGTAAAAAATCTTTACGATAATGTGATGATGAATAAAGGCCATATTGATATTCCTTTCAATTCATCTAAACTTTCAATGGGAACGTATTTGGTTCTCATAGAATCAGGCAAACAAAAAGATGTTGTCAAATTCGTTAAGTATTAAAAATTAATTAATATTTTTTTTCTAAAAGACCTTGTATTTACAGGGTCTTTTTACATTTACAAAAAAATTAATAAATGAGCAAAGTAAAAATTGGAATAAATGGATTTGGAAGAATTGGTAGGATGGTTTTCAGATCATGTCTAGAAAGAGATAATGTTGAGGTAGTAGCAATTAATGATTTATTAAATGTTGATCACTTAGCTTATTTATTAAAATATGATTCAGTCCATGGTAATTGTAATGCTGAAATTTCTGTAGAAAATGATCAGCTATATGTTAATGGTAATCACATTAGAATTACAGCCGAAAAAGATCCTAAACACCTAAAATGGGATGAGGTGAATGTAGATGTTGCTGCAGAATGTACAGGTATTTTTACAACTCTGGAATTGGCACATTTTCATATAGATGGTGGGGCCAAAAAAGTGGCTATTTCAGCACCATCTAAAGATGCCCCAATGTTTGTGATGGGCGTAAATCATAAAGATGTAAAATCTTCGGATTTAATAGTCTCTAATGCTTCATGTACTACCAACTGTCTAGCTCCTTTAGCTAAAGTATTAAATGATACTTATGGAATTGAAGAAGCTCTTATGACAACTGTTCATGCTGCAACAGCTACTCAGTTTACAGTAGATGGACCTTCAAAGAAAGATTTCAGAGGAGGAAGAAGTTCTTTGGTAAATATCATACCAGCCTCCACAGGAGCAGCTAAAGCGGTGACTAAAGTAATCCCTAGTCTAGTAGGAAAGATAACTGGAATGGCATTTAGAGTTCCTACAGCTAATGTATCAGTAGTTGATTTGACTGTAAAGTTAGCCGCCAAAACTTCTTATGAACATGTAATGAATACTTTAAAAAGTGCTTCAGATAACGAACTAAAAGGTATTTTAGGATTTACAGATGAGGCTGTTGTTTCTCAAGATTTCATGGGTGATTCTAGAACTTCTATTGTTGATTCAAAAGGAGGGATCCAATTGAACGAATCTTTCTTTAAACTGATTTCTTGGTATGATAACGAAGCTGGATATTCAAATAAATTGATAGATTTAGCTGTTCATATCAATAGTATTTAATCAAATTTTTTCAATTCTAATTTATTATTATCAAGTATAGCATAGGTGAAATGTTCTATCCAATCCCCTAGATTAATATAACAACATTCGTCTTTTATCTGGTGTTCAATGGGTAGGTGTCTGTGTCCAAAAATAAAATAATTTATTTTGTCATTTAAGATTAATTGCTCTTTGCAGTATTGAATTAACCACTCTTTATCTTCTCCTAAAAAAGGAGGGCTTCCATCCTTTTCGTTTTCTTTACTTTTTCTCGACCAATAACGAGCTATAAAAAAACTAAAGTTAGGATGAATTTTAGAAAATATCCATTGACAAAATCTATTCGTAAAAAATTTCTTTATGAATTTATATTTTAAGTCACCAGGTCCCAATCCGTCTCCATGGCCAATCATTAATGTTTTATCATTTAATTGTATGGTAATAGGTTCTCTTAATATTTGAATACCTATTTCTTTTTCTAAATAATCAAACATCCATAAATCATGATTTCCAGTAAAAAAATGAACCTTAATTCCCCTGTCTACAAGTTGAGAAATTTTACCTAGAAAACGAATATTTCCTTTTGGAACAGTGTATTTATGTTCAAACCAAAAGTCAAAAATATCTCCAACTAAAAAAACCTCAGATGCATCTTTTTCTATATATGTAAGCCAAGAAATAATTCTATTCTCCCTTTCTTTCTCTTTTTCTGTTGAGAAACTTCCAAGGTGAAAATCTGAAGCAAAATATATTTTAGAATTATTTTTTATGGCTTAATTGTTTTTTTAATGGTAAATGGATTTATGTTTTGAAGGTTAAATATAAAGCTGATTCTTTGCAAAACCTTTAATTCATTTAATGATGCTCCAATATTATCAGAATAAAATAAAGGAAGATAAATTCCTATTATTTCATCATTTATAATTATTCTGGTAAATATTCCTGTATTGTATCCCCAACTAATTTTATTATCTTGATTAGTAGACTGAAACATTCCAAAATCAGCAAATATACCTAGTGGTAGCTTTGGAATATCAATTTTAAAATTATTAGAAATCATCCAGTTATTAGTTCTCAAGTTAGTATCTTGAGCTTTAAATCCTCCATAGGAATTATCATTTTGTCGAGATAATAAATAGTTTTGATCAGAAGAATTTCTTGCAAAATAAATGTTGTCATACAAATAATCCATTCTCCCATTTTTTCCACTTAAGTAAAAGGAATATTTGCTTGCGATATTTTCATTAAAGTGGAAACCTGTAAAAAACCTCCAACTTATTTTATCTTGACTCTTATTATAAGATTTCTCCATTTTTGAAGTTAATTGTAAGCAATTTACCAAGTTTGAGTATTCGTTAAACCCATATATGTAGTTAATTTTTAACTCTTTAGGTTTTAGAACTTGTCTGTTTTTTAACTGATATGCTATTTCACCATAATAATTGGTTTTTCGTGCAGTTTGAGGTGGCCAAATTAGTGTAACATCTGGCTCAAAGTCATCAATCTTTATAGTTCTAAATTGTATATTTTGAAATGGAGAACTTCTTAAGTTTTTAGATCTCAATCTAAACTCTGTAAATAATTCCTGTTTGATCCATCTTTCTTCTCTGTACAAATTATCATGTTCGTTATGAAAACTTCTAATTTTATATCCCAATTCTATTCTTGGAAATAGTCCACTTGTATTAATATTAGTTGCTATTTTTCCAGATCCAACCAATTTTTTAGAGCCAAAACCATATAGAGGATTGATTAACCATTCTAACTTTTGATCATTTATACTATTATTATATAAAGCTAATCCTAACATGGTTTTATCGTATGCATTTCCAGCTATAATAGGGGAGTAATAAATTAAGTTTTCTTTATTATTATTTATACTAATTGGAAGAAATTTAAATTTAATGGGTTTATTTATTTTAAATATTCCATTAGCTCTTGCTATATGTCGTTTATAGTTAAAATCTGTTGTTATAACATTATTATCAATTACAAATTTTGAAGGTATTTCATTGGTTTTATATACAAATGTTGTGTCTTTTCCAAATCCATTAATCCATCTTTCAGAAATTATCTCATTGGAACCATTAATGACCTGAACAGGTATAGGGGAGGTATAT
>CETY01198054.1_pt1 | contig 11454 bp, 8 predicted proteins | sample 361551 | NCBI WGS metagenome assembly CETY01 (sample SAMEA2623135, study PRJEB7988) | marine metagenome | biome: marine biome (ENVO:00000447); feature: deep chlorophyll maximum layer (ENVO:xxxxxxxx); material: "saline water (ENVO:00002010), including plankton (ENVO:xxxxxxxx)" | depth 45 m | reverse complement strand
GCCAAAGAAATATTAGGATCTGCTGGAAGAGAGAATATCCAAGGTGAAGATCAACAGAAATTAGATGTCCTAGCTAACGATACTTTTATAAATGCTCTTTCAGCTAGGGGTGTAATATGTGGTGTTGCTTCTGAAGAGAATGATTCCTTTATAGCCTTTAATGACAACGTTAACAATGATGCAAAATATATAGTATTGATAGATCCATTAGACGGGTCTTCAAATATAGATGTAAATGTTTCTGTAGGAACTATTTTTAGTGTTTATAAACGTCAAACAAAAAAAGGTTTTCCAGTAGAAATGAAAGACTTTTTACAGCCCGGAATTAATCAAGTTGCTTCTGGATATATTATTTATGGTTCTTCAACCATGCTTGTCTACACAACTGGAAGAGGGGTAAATGGATTTACTTTTGATCCAAGTATTGGAGTTTTTTTTCTTTCACACCCCAATATGCAAATCCCCAATAATGGAAGTATATATTCAGTAAATGAAGGTAATTTATTACAATTCAAAAAAGCAATAAGAAATTTTATATCCTACTGTCAGTCTGAAGACGAAGTAGCCAATAAAAAAGTATATAGCTCAAGATATATTGGTTCTCTAGTTGCAGATTTTCATAGAAATTTAATTAAAGGTGGAATTTATATGTATCCTTCAACTATAGCCAATCCTAATGGTAAATTGAGATTAACTTATGAATGTGCTCCTCTTGCTTTTTTGATAGAACAGGCTGGTGGTAGAGCAATTTCAGAACATCAGAGAATAATGGATATTTCTCCCAATGAACTTCACCAAAGAGTTCCATTTTTCGTTGGGTCTAAAAAAATGATTGACCAATTAGAAGAAATTTTAGCAAGTGAGTAAAAATGACATAAAAGGAAGAATATCCTCATCCAATACTTTTTCAAAAATCCTCAAATCTTGGTCTACTCAAAAAGGAATATCATTAAAAAATACTTCAGGGTCTTATATCTCTTTTTTGAGCCAAAGCATAATTCATAAAAAAAATGGAAATCATCTATTTATTCTTGCTGATAAAGAGCAGGCACTATATTTTTTTAATGATTTAGAAAATTTATTTAACAATGAGAGAGGAGTAACATTGCTTTTTTATCCTGCTTCCTATAGACGGCCATATCAGATTATGGACTCTGAACCTACTAGTATTTTACAAAGAACAGAAGCTATTGAAACTTTAGATAAACACAAAAAATCACTTATAGTTATCACTTATCCAGAAGCAATTATTGAAAAAGTAATAACTAAAAATAATCTCAAGAAAAATATAATTTCTATTGAAGTTGGAGAGGAATTAGAATTAGATTTAATTAATGATCTACTTATAGAATTAGATTTCGAAAAAGTAGACTATGTTTATGAGCCTGGTCAGTTTGCTGTAAGAGGAGGAATTGTTGATGTCTTTTCTTATAACAACGAATTCCCCTATAGAATAGAGCTTTTCGGAGATGAAATAGAATCAATAAGAGAGTTTGACCCTACCAATCAACTTTCTAACAATACTTTAAATAAAATAAAAATTGTTCCAAACATTAATAACCCTAAACTGACTCTAAATAAAGTATCTTTTTTAGACCATTTTCCAAAAAACACTATTATCTGGGGAAAGGATTTGGAGATTGCTCAGAAAAGAATGGAACAAGGTTTTGAAATTTCCAATAAAGTTTATAATAAGATAAGTGATAAAAGCAGCGTTCCTCCCCCTATTGAAATGTATTTATCTCCACAAGAATTCTTATTAAAAATACAAAAGTATTCTACCATCGAATGGAACCGAATTATAGATAATAAAGAAAAAATTAAAATAGATGCTAATACACTAGAACAACCAAAATTCAATAAAAACTTTGATTTATTAGTAACTAAGCTTGAAGAATGGAAAAACAATGATTATTCAATATACATATGTTCTGATCAAGAGTCCCAGCTAAATAGACTAAGGTCTATATTTATAGAACTTGAAAAAGATGCTCTATGTAGTTTTGTACCTATAGGGATTCATCAAGGATTTATAGATCATAATGAAAAGTTAGTGGTATTTACAGATCATCAAATATTTGAAAGATATCACAGATTTAGCTCAAGAAAAAGTATTTCAAAATCTAAAGAAACTTTTACCCTTAAAGAAATATATGACTTGCAAAAAGGTGATTTTGTTGTTCATATAGATTATGGAATAGGGGAGTTTTCTGGATTAGAAAAAATAGATGCTCAAGGCAAAGAACAAGAGGCAATAAGACTAATCTATAAGGGAGGGGATATTCTTTATGTAAGTATTCATTCTCTTCACAGAATTAGTAAATTTTCAGGCAAAAATGGCACCAAACCCACTTTAAACAAATTAGGATCACCAGCATGGTCTTTAGCAAAACAAAAAGCAAAGAAAAAAATTAAAGAAGTGGCTTTTGACTTAATTCAGCTTTATGCTAAAAGAAAAGTCCAAAAGGGTTTTGAATTTCAGCCAGATACTTATCTTCAAAATGAATTGGAAGCTTCTTTTATATATGAAGATACACCAGATCAATTATCTTCTACAGCGGCTGTTAAACTAGATATGGAACAGCCAACGCCCATGGATAGACTTGTTTGCGGGGATGTGGGATTTGGAAAAACTGAGGTAGCTATCAGAGCAGCTTTTAAAGCGGTTGCAGATAGTAAACAAGTGGCAATTCTTGTTCCAACAACTGTACTAGCATTTCAGCATTATAAAACCTTTTCAGAAAGACTCAAAGAGTTTCCTTGCTCTGTAGACTATATTAACAGATTTAAAACTTCAAAAAGCATCAAATTGACTCTAGAAAAAGTTAAATCTGGTAAAATTGATATTTTGATAGGTACCCATAGGCTAATTAGTAAGGATGTAATATTTAAAGATTTAGGATTACTAATAATAGACGAGGAACAAAAATTTGGTGTCGGAGTAAAAGAACAACTAAAAAATATGAAAGTTAATGTTGATACATTAACTCTAACAGCTACCCCAATTCCAAGAACATTACAATTCAGCCTAATGAATGCTAGAGATCTATCAATTATTAATACCGCTCCTCAAAATAGATTTCCTGTTGAAACCATTGTACAAAGCTTTTCGGAAGACACAATAGGACAAGCAATAAATTACGAGCTGCAAAGAGAAGGCCAAGTATTTTTTGTTCATAATAGAGTTCAAAATATTAATGAAATTGCAGCGATGATTTCTAGAGTATGCCCTAATGCTAGAATTGCTATTGGACATGGGCAAATGGAAGGTAAAAAATTAGAAGCTATTATATTAGATTTTATGGATGGCCTATATGATGTTTTAGTGGCAACAACCATTATCGAATCCGGTATAGACATTCCCAATGCTAATACTATAATAATTAATAATGCTAATCATTTTGGGCTTTCTGACTTGCATCAATTAAGAGGGAGAGTAGGGAGGTCAAACAAAAAAGCATTTGCTTACTTATTTACACCACCACCCCAACATTTATCTACTGAAGCAAGAAAAAGATTACATGCTATAGAACAGTTTTCAGATTTAGGAAGTGGATTTAATATTGCAATGAGAGATTTAGATATCCGTGGAGCAGGAGATTTATTAGGCGCTAACCAAAGTGGATTTATAAATGATATAGGATTTGATACCTATCAAAAAATTCTCGATGAAGCTATTTTAGAGTTGAAAGAAAATGAGTTTAAAGCTACTTTTGCCAAAGAGTTAGAAAATAGAAGTTTTGTTAATGAATGCATTATAGAAACTGACTTATCTCTTGTTATACCTGATGATTATGTAAATGAAATTAACGAAAGATTAAATTTATATAAGCGATTAGACCAACTATCTTTTAAAGAAGCACAAGAGTTTTTTATAAAAGAACTTAACGATAGATTTGGTGAAATACCTGTAGAGACTATAGAACTTATCAAAACCTTAAAATTGAGAGAACTTGCTAAAAAAATAGGATTTGAAAAGTTAATTATCAAACAAGGAAAAATGGTGGGGAAATTTACAACTACACATCCAAGTTATTTTGAATCTGATACTTTTACTAAAGTACTTAGCTACGTTCAGAAAAATAAAAAAGGAGTTTCTTTAAAAGAGAAAAATCAGAAACTTATGATGACTTTTGAAAATATACAAAGTATTAACGATGCCAATATTAAAGTATCTGAAATATTAGGCTAAGATTGAATCTCAAAGTCATCCATAAACTTTGTTGTGAAGTCTCCTTTTAAAAATTTTTCATTTTCTAGAAGTTGCTGATGAAAAGGAATGGTCGTTTTAATACCCTCAATAATATATTCATCTAAAGCACGTTTCATCTTTTGGATGGCTTCTTCCCTAGTCTGAGCTACTGTTATTAATTTAGATATCATAGAATCATAGTAAGGGGGAATCATATAATTAGCATATACATGAGTATCTATTCTAATCCCATGACCACCTGGAGAGTGGTAATTAGTGATTTTGCCAGGTGAAGGAATAAAGTCTTTATGAGGGTCTTCTGCATTAATTCGACATTGAATAGAATGCATTTCGGGGAAATAATCTTTTCCTGAAATTTTGTGGCCAGATGCTATTTTAATTTGTTCTTTAATTAAGTCGTAATTAATAACTTCTTCAGTTATGGTATGCTCTACTTGAATCCTAGTATTCATTTCCATAAAGTAAAAATTACGATATTTATCCACTAAAAATTCTACAGTTCCAACTCCTTCATACTTTACTGCTTTTGCAGCTTTTTTTGCAGCTTCACCCATTTTTTTTCTTAAAGCACTAGTCATAAATGGTGATGGAGTTTCCTCAACTAATTTTTGATGTCTTCTTTGAATGGAACAATCTCTTTCTGATAAATGACAAACCTTACCGAATTGATCTGCAGCAATTTGAATTTCTATGTGTCTGGGCTCTTCAATAAATTTTTCCATATACATACCATCATTTCCAAAAGCTGCCGCCGCTTCTGTTCTTGCGGATTCCCATCCGTCTTCGAGCTCTTTATCATCCCAGCACAACCTCATTCCTTTACCCCCTCCCCCAGCAGTTGCTTTCAACATTACAGGGTATTTTATCTTTCTGGCTATACTTTTAGCTTCTTTAAAATCTGCAATTAGACCTACAGAACCAGGAATGGTAGGAACTTTTGCTTTTTTCATGGTTTCTTTTGCAGAAGCCTTATCACCCATAGAATCAATTTGTTCAGGAAGTGCACCAATAAATTTTATTTCATGTTCTTGACAAATTCTAGAAAAATTAGAATTTTCTGAAAGAAATCCATAGCCAGGATGAATAGCATCAGCATTAGTAATTTCAGCTGCTGCAATAATATTAGGAATTTTTAAATAGGACTCTGAACTAGCGGGAGGTCCAACACAAACTGCTTCATCGGCAAATTTAACATGTAAACTATCCTTATCAGCAGTGGAATAAACAGCAACTGTTTTAATCCCCATCTCTTTACAAGTTCTTATTACACGTAATGCAATTTCGCCTCTATTGGCAACTAAAATTTTTTTAAACATACTTATAATTTTCTGTGATTATGAAGGGTCTACAAGAAAAAGCGGCTGATCAAACTCAATTGGAGTTATGTCGTCCGCTAGAACCTTAACTATTTTTCCAGAAATTTCAGATTCTATTTCATTAAACAATTTCATAGCTTCAATGATACAAAGCTTATCTCCAGGCTTAATTACCGAGCCAACTTCAATAAAAGGTGGTTTGTCAGGCGAGGGAGACCTGTAAAAAGTACCTATCATCTGTGCTTTTATGGTAACAAGGTTATCGTTTTCTTTTTTCTCAGATTCTTCTGCTTTTTTCTCAACCGGAGCAGTAGGCTCTGCTATAATTTGTGGTTGAGCAATAGGTGGAGGGATGGCCCCTACAGGACTGATTTGCTGAACAATTTTAGTTTCTTCTTTAAAATTAGTTTTCTTTTTAGCCATATAATCTGACTTGATAACAATTTTAAAATCTTTTTTTTCAATTTCTACTTCGTTTACTCCTGCTTTTGCAACGAATTTTATTAAATCTTGAATCTCATTAACGTTCATATATATGAATTAAATATTATGTAAATCTAAAATAAAAATGATTTAATTAACTACAATGACTTTAATATGCCCATTTTAAATAAATACTTCCCCATGTGAAGCCCCCTCCAAATGCTGCTAAAATAATATTATCACCTTTTTTCAACTTGCTTTCCCATTCCCAAAGGCATAGTGGAATAGTTCCAGAAGTAGTATTTCCATATTTTTCAATATTTATCATCACTTTGTCACTAGTAAGATCCATCCTATTAGCAGTAGCATCTATGATTCTTAAATTTGCTTGGTGAGGAACTAACCAATCAACATCATCTCCGCTAAGATTATTTCTTTTCATGATTTCAGCTGAAACATCCGCCATATTAGTCACAGCAAATTTAAAAACTGATCTGCCTTCTTGATAAACAAATGTATCAGGATGTTCTACATTATCTTTATTAATAGGGAAAGCAGAACCTCCATTTTTTTGAATTAATAATTCTCTTCCTGATCCATCTGCTTTTAAAATAGAATCTATAACCCCAAGTCCTTCATCATTAGGCTCTAATAAAACTCCTGCACATCCATCTCCAAAAATAATACAGGTATTACGATCTTTATAACTTACTATGGAAGACATTATATCACCTCCAATAACAATAACTTTTTTATATTTTCCAGCTTCAATAAATTGTTGTCCAGTAACAAGCGTATAAATAAATCCCGAACAAGCTGCACTTAGGTCAAAACCCCAAGCATTGGTAGCGCCACTTTTATCACAAATTATATTGGAAGTGCTAGGAAACCTGTGATCTCCAGTAACTGTACCAACAATAATCATGTCAATTTCTAAAGGAGAGATACCTCTTTTTTTACATATTTCTTTAACTACTTCACTCCCCATATCTGAAAGAGTTTCTCCTCCATCAACTATTCTTCTCTCTTTTATACCTGTTCTAGAGACAATCCACTCATCGTTAGTGTCAACCATTTGCTCTAAATCTTTATTTGACAATACCTTTTCTGGAACAACACCATGAACAGCAGTAATTGCAGCATTTAGTTTTTTCATTTAAAAGCAGTTTTAATTTTTGAATTTAGTTTTGAGTTAATTAAATCTTTTCCAAGTAAAATCATATTTTTTATGGCATGTTCGTTACTTATCCCATGACCAATTAAAACATTACCGTCTACACCAAGAACAGGAGTCCCTCCATAAATTTCATAGTTAAACCGGTTAAAGTAAGAGTCTGATAAATTTTTCTTGCTGATAATAGAATAAAAAGATTCTGCAAGTTTTAAAACTACATTTCCTGTAAACCCATCACAGACAATTACGTCTGCTTTATCATTAAAAAGATCCCTTCCCTCAACATTTCCTATAAAATTAATATCATCATTATCTTCCAATAGCTGATAAGTGGCTTGAGTTAATAAATTTCCTTTTCCTTTTTCTTCACCAATATTTAGAAGGCCTACTTTTGGATTTTTAATATTGTAAACATTTTCAGCAAATAAACTTCCCAATATAGCAAATTGGAATAGTACATCAGGCTTACAGTCTGCGTTCACTCCAACATCTAAAATTAAGCCCACTCCGCCATTTTCTTTTGGTAAAACAGATGTTATTCCAGGCCTTATAACCCCTTTTACAGGACCAATTGAAAACATGCTACCAACAAGCATTGCTCCAGAGTTGCCAGAACTTGAAAAGACATCAATCTCTTTATTTTTTAAAGCTTGAAAACCAATTGAAATACTATTATTAGGTTTTTTTCTTAAAGCTTTAGTTGCATGCTCGTTCATATGAATAACTTCGTTAGCATGAATGAAGTCAAATACAGAAGAATCTATATTATTGGACGAAAACCACTGATTTGCTAATTTAGTATCTCCAACTAAAACAACTTTTTCGTTTACATCGAGTTCTTTAGTGGCTAGATAAGCTCCCAATAAGTTAGCTTCAGGGGCATTGTCGCCACCCATTATATCTAATCCAATTCTCAAAAGAGGAGAGTTAAGCTACGGCTTCTTTTTCCATAACCACTTTACCTTTATAGTAAAGCTTTCCTTCAGACCAATGAGCTCTGTGGTATAAATGAGTTTCTCCAGTTGTTGGGCAAGTAGCTAATTGCTGGGGAGAAGCCTTGTAATGAGTTCTTCTTTTGTCTCTTCTTGTTTTGGACTGTTTTCGTTTAGGATGTGCCATAACTTTATTTTTTAATATTTTTATTTGTCGTTTTTAAATCTTTTAACTTGCTCCATCTATCATCATATTCAACGTTTTCATAACTGTTTGAGTACTTATTCATGAGAAATATTTGCTTGGAATTACATTGATTCTTATTGTGAATTACTCTCCTTGGGAAGTTTAATAAAAAATGCTCATAAAATTGTTGAGCAATATTATATTCATAACTTTCGTATGGTAAATAAACAACATCATCTTTAATAATTTGTTTAACATCATGGCTAAATTTTAGAATACTTTTAAAGTTGCTTTTTATTTCAACTGAAATGGGATCTAAACATCTATCACATTCTGTAAATGTAACTCCTTGATAATCAAATTGTAAGTCCATTAAATTATTTTCTTTTCTAAAATCAAGCTGCAAAGCTAAATTACAGCTCTCATAAATAGAATAGTTAAAAGCTTCAAAGAACGATTTGTTAATTTCAAAGTTAAATAAATTAGATCCAAGTTTTAAACTTGAAAATGGAATACAAAATTCATCTAATTTTTTCATTCCTTGAAATAGCTTGCGAATTTAAGTATAATGACTTTAAGAAAAAAACTTTATTGGAAATTGATGAATTTTTCGGGATCAATTGGATACCCATTGTGCCAAAGTTCAAAATGTAAATGAGGACCTGTAGAGTGTTCACCACTATTACCGACAATTGAAATTGGTTCTCCAGCATCTACATAGTCACCAATTTTTTTAAGCACCTCTGAGCTATGTTTATAGATGGAAAGTAGATTATTTTTATGTTGAATATGAACAACATGCCCATCTGTTGGAGACCAATTTTGATATACTATAGTTCCTTTAAGTATTGCAACAACAGCTTCATTTTTTGGGGCAATTACATCAACTCCAAAGTGTCCTGCAGAAATATTCATTTTATTGGTTAATTCCCCAATAATCGGAGGGAATAACAATAATTCAGGCAAAACGTCTTTTGTTAGAGCCCCACCAGTTATAACATCAATATCATATTTCTCCCTTTTATTTACTTTTTCTCTAATTGTTTTTTCAGATGGAGAAATAACTTGATCATTATTTATATTTTGAGACTTAAAAACTTTTACGAGGGTATCTCTATTATTTGGTGTACCTCCATTAAGAATTCTTTGAATGTTATTTAAATACTGTTCTTCTTTAGCCGTTTTAATCACTAATTCATTAAGTTTTTGATCAAGTTTTATATTCTTGTCAATTAGTTCTTTTTGGGTAATAGGATTTGGATATCCAGAAATAAAAGTTTTTAAAGATGTATATGAAATAAGTAAGAAAATTATTATTGAAAAAACAATAACTCCAAATAAAAAAAGTACAAAAATCGTAAATTTAGAGGTAGTAAAATTCCTTTTTTCTTCAAAACTTTCTTCATCTAGCACAACAACTCTTCTTCTTTCTTGAAGATTACTTATCCAATTTTTAAAACTAGATTCTGCTTTTTTAGAATTTGTCATTCATCTAACTTATTACCACAAATATCTCAAAATATATTTACTCATTAATTAAAAATTTTAATAATCAATTAGTACCATACAATAAGTTATACGGATTGTGGTTAATATTGCATACTTTAATTCATTATGAAAGCATTAAAATTTCTTATTTTAATTTTTATTTTAAATGGACTAGCACAATGTTCAACAGAGAAAAATTCTGTAATCCATAGAGGATTTCACAACCTTCATGCAAAATATAATGGATTTTTTAACGCTAATGAAATAATTAAGCTCACTTATAATGATTTTTTAAAATCTAGGAAGGAAGATTACAATTCCATTTTGCCTGTTTTTCCATTGCCTAGTGAAGAACAATCAAAAAATTGGTATGCCCCAATGGATACAGCATACCGAAAGTGTGAATTAGTTATATATAGACACAGAATGCCTCACAAAAAGAAGGGAAAATATCGAAATAAAGAGTGGGGAAAATATATTGACGATAATTGGCTGACTATGGGCAAAACAAGGTTTTTTAAGAAAGATTTTCCTAATGCATTAAAAATTTTTCAACATATTGAAAATAAATATCCTATTGAAAATAATTATTATCAAAGTATTTTTTGGCAAGCAAAAGTATTAATTGAAATGGGAGCATTTGATGAAGCTGAAGAACTATTATTAACCCTTTTATTAGACCACGAAGAACAAATTAAGGAAAAGCAACCTGCAAAGAAAACTTCCATAAATGATAAATTAAAAATTGCGTTTGATTATGATACAAGAATAGATTATTTAGAGTCTAAAGAAGCTTTAATACCTGAGAAAATCATTAATTCCATTTATCCATCATTAGCAGACTTATATATAAAAAGTAAAAACAATAAAAAGGCAATTGAGTTTCTTGAATTAGCTATTAAAAATAAATATAAGAAGTCTTTTAAAACAAGGTTAATATTTATTTTGGCTCAGCTTCATCATATTCAAGGAAATTTCAAGGCTTCAGTATACTATCAGGAAGTTGTGGAAAGAAATCCAGAATATGAAATGGCTTTTCAGGCTAAGATAAATAGAGCCTTGTCCTTCAGCGGAGGAGATTCTAAAGCAATAAAAGTGCAACTATTAAAGATGCTTAAGGATGACAAAAATATAGAGTATTTCGATCAAATTTATTATGCATTAGCAGAAATTTCATTTACAGATCAAAATGAAGCCTTAGGGATTGAACAGCTTCAAAAATCGATCAATCTAAGTTTGAATGATAACCAACAAAAAATAAAATCATTGTCTAGAATGGGAGATATATATTTTGATAAATCAAAATATATCAAGTCTTATTTCTACTATGACTCAGTAAAACAAATACCCCTTAAAAACTACAGAGAAAAAAATATGGTTGAAAAAAAGTATAAAATTTTAAAAAATATTTTTTTAAATAATTCAACGGTAGTCAGGAATGACAGTTTATTTATGATATGTTCCCTTTCGCCAAAAGAAAGATTGGATAAGATTTTTGAAGTAGTTGATCTTCAAGAAGCTAAGAGTAAAATTAAAAACAAATCTCCACTTACTGCATCTACCCAGAATGGACTTTCTTCCCCTGGCAGTAATAGTGTTATTAATCAGTCTTTTTTTATTTGGGATCAGTCTATGTTACAAAGAGGTAAATCAGAGTTTGATAAAAAATGGGGAAAAATGGCTTTGGAAGATAATTGGAGAAGGTCATCAAAGACCTCTCT
>CETY01197935.1_pt1 | contig 11489 bp, 10 predicted proteins | sample 361551 | NCBI WGS metagenome assembly CETY01 (sample SAMEA2623135, study PRJEB7988) | marine metagenome | biome: marine biome (ENVO:00000447); feature: deep chlorophyll maximum layer (ENVO:xxxxxxxx); material: "saline water (ENVO:00002010), including plankton (ENVO:xxxxxxxx)" | depth 45 m | reverse complement strand
TTTAGACAACAATATAGGCTTATCGAAAACTTTAAAGCTGATTGAGATTTAGAGGGAGATCATTAATTATTCCCTGAGCCTCCAATTGTTATTATAAATTAAGGAGTAACACAATTATATCTGTCGCTAGATATTCTTTTCGTTATCTACGGACTATTTCCTATGCTCTTATTACGATCCATTTTTTGCCATAAAATTTTGTTTTTCTTAGCTTGATGCAAATGTTAGTCTTGCGGATAAAAATTAATTTAGAGGAATAAGTATGAATGGCCTAATGATGGACTCGCCCTTAACGATCACTTCAATTATGGAGCATGCTGACCGAATTCACGGTGCGAGTGAAATAGTCTCTTTTACGATGGATAATCCACAACACAGGTACACCTATCGAGATTCTTTCAAAAGGATCCGTCAATTGGCAAATGCCTTGGATGAGGTTGGCTTCAAAAAAGGTGATCGGATCGCTACCTTGGCTTGGAATGATTATCGGCATTTTGAATTGTATTACGCTATTTCGTGTTCCGGTCAGATTTGCCATACGATTAACCCGAGATTATTCCCAGAGCAAGTCGATTTTATTATTAATCACGCTGAAGACAAGTGGGTCTTCACTGACATAATGTTTCTGCCTTTGTTGGAGGCGCTGCAAGATAAGTTAGTGACAGTGGAAGGGTTTGTTGTCCTCACTAGCGAGGCAAATATGCCTGATACAACGCTTAAAAATGTCCATTGTTATGAGACATTTATTTCTGATCACAAGGATACATTTGATTGGCCAGATTTAGATGAGGATACCGCAAGTTCCATGTGCTACACCTCTGGTACAACAGGAAATCCAAAGGGTGTCGTCTATAGTCATCGCAGCACGGTTCTGCACTCTATTGTTGGCTCACTTCCCGATAATATGAATCTTTCTGGAAATGATGCTATTTTGCCAATCGTGCCAATGTTTCATGTTAATGCCTGGGGAACTTCATATAGCGGTCCTATGGTCGGTTGTAAGCTGGTTTTTCCAGGACCAAAAATGGCGGATGGAGAGACTTTAACTCGATTAATAAATGAAGAAAAAGTGAACTACTCACTTGGTGTTCCTACAGTATGGTTGGCTTTGGTGGACTATCTAAAGAGTGCTGGGGAGACCGTAGATACGCTAGAAAATGTAGTTGTAGGTGGCTCAGCATGCCCACTTTCTCTAATGAAGGAGATGGATAAATTTGGAATAACTATGCATGTTGGGTGGGGCATGACTGAGATGAGCCCATTAGGATCTTATAATAGGCCAATGGACTGGATGCAGGAGTGTTCTGAGGAAGAAAAGGATGCTTATCGAGTTAGGGCGGGACGTGTTGTTTATGGTGTGCAGATGAAAATTGTTGATGCTGATTACAATGCTCTTCCTTGGGATGGTCTTTCATCTGGGCTGCTGTTGGTAAAGGGCCCCTGGGTTTGTAACGGATATTACAAACTTGAAGACCAACCGGCGTTAGATGCTGATGGTTGGTTTGATACAGGCGATATGGCTTCTATCGATGAGTATGGTTATGTGATAATAACCGATCGTGTAAAGGATGTAATTAAATCTGGTGGAGAGTGGATTAGTTCAATAGATGTAGAGAACGCAGCAATGTCTCATGAGCACGTTCAAGAAGCGGCTGTGATTGGCGTGGCTGACCCTAAATGGACAGAGAGGCCTCTACTGATCGTGATAGCTACTCCAGGTGCGTCGCCAAACAAAGACGATATTTTATCCTCACTTGAGGGTAAGATTGCTAAGTGGTGGATACCAGGTGATTGCGTCTTTGTTGATGAAATCCCCCATACAGCAACCGGTAAAATCAGTAAGAAAGACTTACGAGAACAGTTTAAAGATTACTCATATTAAAGGATTAAGACCTATGTCAACCAAGATCTGTTTGTAACGTTTTAGGTTGTTGATTTTAAAAGGAGATAATTAATATGGCAAAGATACTGGTGAGTTTAATAGGTTTGGCCTTGTCGCTTTCTGTTGCAGCAGATCATCATAAGGACCGTGGGAAGGATTCTCAAGCTAGGGAGTTCTTCAAAATGGCAGACTCGGACCAAGATGGAAAAGTCTCATACGCAGAGCATGAGGCATTTGTCGCCATGCAAGCTGACAAGGGACGTAAGCGCTTTAATTCTATGGATACCAATTCGGATGGGTATGTCACTAAAGAGGAAGCAAAGGAAGTACGCAAGAAAATGAAGAGAAAGTTAAAAGAAATGCGGAAAAAGAGAGTAGCTCAGATGAAGGATAAGCGTGCAAAGAAAGAAGACTAAAAGCGCTTTCTGACATTAAAAATATGCAAAGGCCGCACTGACGTGCGGCCTTTTTTATTGGTACTTTTTCCGTTGGCCATAAACGCAGTATATAATGCCTAAAAGCGTAGTTAAAAAACTCTTAGAACACAGGTGTCTTATGGCTGATTACTTAATTGCTCCATCCATTTTGGCAGCCAATTTTGCCCGACTTGGGGAGGAAGTTGACTCAGTGCTTGAAGCGGGCGGCGACATCATTCACTTCGATGTGATGGATAACCACTTTGTACCAAATCTTACGATGGGACCCATGATCTGCAAATCTTTGAGAGATCATGGAGTTGTGGCGCCAATTGATGTTCATTTGATGGTAAACCCTGTTGACGAGATGATTCGTATGTTTGCAGATGCTGGAGCTAACTACATTACCTTTCATCCAGAGGCATCTCAACATGTTGATCGATCTTTGCAGTTGATTCGTGATTTGGGTTGTAAAGCGGGTCTCGTAATCAATCCTGCGACTGGACTGGATGTTGCCCAATGGGTAATGGATAAAATAGATATGTTGGTATTGATGTCGGTCAATCCTGGGTTTGGCGGACAAAAATTTATTCCATCAACTCTCGATAAGCTCAAGCAAGCAAGAGCAATGATTGATAACAGTAACTACGATATTCGCTTAGAAATTGATGGAGGTGTTGGAGTTAGTAATATTGCTGAAATTGCTGCTGCTGGGGCCGATACGTTTGTCGCCGGCTCTGCCATCTTTAGCCAGCCAGATTACTCTGATGTTATCCATAGAATGAAAGCCGAGCTTAGTAAGGAATAATGGGCTGTTTATTCGCTAAATAATTTTGATTACACTATCCTCCTCTTGGGAGAGTATTCATGAAAGACGTTTTGGTTATTGGTTTTGTTCTAGGGTTTTGTCGTTGGCCAGGCTAGTAAGGCTTTGGTGCAAATTGCAACTACAAATCCGATATTAGAAACTCAACCAGGAAGTTATCATGACACCCGAATTATTTGCCAAATTGGCAGCGCAAAATTTCAATAGAATTCCCATCACAAGGCAAGTCCTTGCAGACTTGGAGACTCCTCTTAGCGTCTATTTAAAACTTGCTCTCGGCCCTAATTCTTACCTATTTGAGTCTGTCCAAGGAGGTGAGAAATGGGGGCGTTATTCGCTTATTGGATTGCAGACATCGACAGTTTTAAAGCTATATGGGAACCGCCTTGAAATTATTCGCGATGGCAAACCGATGGTAAATCGGGCTACAGATGATCCTCTAGCAGAGGTAGAGAGATTCAAAAGTCTTTTCAGTATGCCAGACTTACCAGATCTTCCTCGCTTTACCGGCGGTCTTGTCGGTTATTTTGGTTATGACACCGTAAGGTATGTTGAGAGTCGCCTGGCTAAAAGTATGCCAAAGGATCAACTTGGCACTCCAGATGTACTTTTGATGGCTTCTGATGAGGTAGCCATCTTCGATAATTTATCTGGGACCATCATGTTGGTTGTCCATGTCGATGCCAAAGAAGCAGAGGCTCTGGCTAGAGCTGAAGCTAGGCTGGACAAATTAGAGGAGCAGTTATCTCAGCCAATTCCTGACTTACCCTCTATGGATACAGGGGGTGAAGGCCTCTCAGAAAAGGATTTTAAATCGAGCTTTGGAAAAGAGAATTACAAGCAGGCAGTTGAGGTAGTGAAACAATATACGCTGTCAGGCGATGTTATGCAGGTGGTTCCATCACAGAGATTTTCGGCTCCATTTGAACAGGAGCCCATTAATTTATATAGAGCGCTAAGGCGTCTAAATCCCTCGCCCTACATGTATTATCTTGACTTAGACGGCTTCCATATTGTTGGTTCCTCTCCAGAGGTATTGGCTCGATTGGAAGATGATCAGGTAACCGTTAGGCCGATAGCGGGGACGCGCCGTCGAGGTGAAACAGCAGAGGACGATCAACTTTTAGAGCAAGATATGTTGGCTGATCCTAAGGAAATTGCTGAGCATCTTATGCTTATTGATTTAGGCAGGAACGATGTGGGACGAATTAGTCAGGCCGGTACAGTTCAAGTGACAGAGAAGATGATCGTTGAGAGATACTCTCATGTTATGCACATAACTTCGAATGTTGTGGGTAGGGTCAACTCTGGTATGAATGCAATTGATATTCTAAAAGCCACTCTGCCAGCTGGTACGCTAAGTGGAGCGCCCAAAATTAGGGCTATGGAAATAATTGACGAATTAGAGCCCGTCAAACGTAATATCTATGGAGGAGCTGTAGGATATATTGGCTGGAACGGCAATATGGACATGGCGATTGCTATTCGAACAGCTGTTATCAAGGACGGCATGCTCCACGTGCAATCAGGTGGCGGAGTTGTTGCTGATTCCGTTCCGGAATTGGAGTGGGAGGAAACGATGAACAAGGCTCGAGCATTGATGAGGGCCGCTGCAATGGTTTGTGGAGAATCAAAATGATTCTAATGATTGATAATTATGACTCCTTTACTTATAACGTTGTCCAATACTTGGCCGAATTAGGCGCTACTGTTGAGGTATTTAGGAATGACGAGCTTACGCTGAATGACATTGAGCAAATGGCTCCCGAGAAAATTGTTATCTCGCCAGGACCATGTACGCCAAATGAGGCGGGAATTTCAATTGATGTTATCAAAGCATTCTCCTCCCATATTCCCTTACTGGGCATCTGCTTGGGTCACCAGAGTATTGGCCAAGCTTTTGGGGGAAAAGTAGTTCGTGCAAAGGAGGTCATGCACGGTAAAACCTCAAGAATATGCCATGGTAATGCGGGAGTTTTTCGAGGCCTTTCTCCTCGATTTGAAGCAACGCGTTATCATTCTTTAGTTGTCGAGCAAATTAGCTTGCCTACCTGTCTTGAGGTCACGGCGTGGACCGAACATGATGATGGTAGTTTGGATGAGATTATGGGTATAAGGCACAAAGAATATTCGGTTGAGGGTGTCCAATTCCATCCTGAGTCTATTCTGACTGAGCACGGACACGACTTGCTTAAGAATTTTTTGGAGGCATAGTTAATGAGTATTAATGAGGCGTTAACTGCAGTTGTAGAGGGTCGAAACTTAGATGTTGAGACCATGAGACGCACAATGCATGAGATTATGTCTGGGAGTGCGACAGGTGCTCAGATAGCTGGATTTTTAGTCGCCTTAAGAATCAAAGGCGAGACTATCGATGAAATCACTGGAGCAGTCCAGGTTATGCGCGAGCTAGCTACTGGTGTTGATGTCTCCGGAGAGTACCTTGTTGATATAGTTGGCACTGGCGGTGATAGATCCCACTTGTTCAATGTATCCACCGCATCAACTTTTGTGGTGGCTGCCGCTGGCGGAAGAGTAGCAAAGCATGGTAATCGATCAGTAAGTAGTAAAAGTGGCGCGGCCGATTTACTCGAGGCGGCAGGAGTTAATTTAAATATCAATGCTGAAAATGTTGCTCATTGCGTAGATAAAATTGGTGTTGGGTTTATGTTTGCACCCTCGCACCACAGCGCTATGAGACATGCTATCGGGCCACGTAAGGAACTAGGCCTGCGCACCATATTCAATATTCTTGGCCCAATGACTAATCCGGCGGGCGTTAAACGCCAGCTGATAGGAGTTTATGAACCTAATCTTTGTAGGCCTATGGCTGAAGTGCTCGGTCGACTTGGTGCTGAGCATATCCTTGTCGTGCACTCCTCAGACGGATTAGATGAGATCAGTAGTTCCGCTGATACATTTGTTGCCGAATTCAAAGACGGATCAGTTAGTGAATATTCTATTTCGCCAGAGAATTATATTAATCGTTACAGCTCTATTGGGGAGCTCAGAGTAAATGATTCCAAAGAATCTTTGACCTTAATCTTGAAGGCTTTTGATGGGAGAGCGCCTCATGCGGCAGATATCATTAGTCTTAATGCGGGTGCCGCGCTATATGTTGCAGGTCGGGTATCAAGTATTGAGGATGGAGTATATTTGGCGGGGCATCAGATCTCCTCTGGCGCTGCTAAAGCAAAAGTAGAAGAGCTCATTATGCTAACCAATAGCTTCAAGTAGAAATGACTATGAGTTCAGGCACTCCCACTATCTTAAAAACAATCTTGGCACGAAAGCGAGAGGAAGTGGCGTTGCGCTCCAAACAAAATTCAATGGCTGAATTACTGGAGAGCGTCGCATCAGTTTCTGAGCCAAGGGGCTTTCATGACGCAATAAAAAAACAGATATCCTCAGGTGAAGCAGCAGTAATTGCAGAAATTAAAAAGGCATCGCCAAGTAAAGGAGTCATTTGCGAAAAATTTGATCCTGAGTTCATTGCCAAAAGCTATGAGCGTGGAGGTGCTTGCTGTCTCTCTGTGCTTACAGACGAAGACTTTTTTCAAGGGTCAGATAACTATTTAAAAATAGCTCGGCAAGCTTGTAATCTTCCTATTCTCAGAAAGGATTTTATTATTGATGAGTATCAAATCTTTGAGGCTCGATCTATAGGAGCAGACTGCATCCTCTTAATTGTTTCAGCTTTAAATAAGGAAAAATTAGGAGAGCTAAATGTGTGTGCTTTGTCACTAGGCATGGATGTGTTAATTGAGGTCCATAATGAATCTGAATTGGAGATAGCCTTAGAGTTAGACAATCCTGTTATTGGTATCAATAACAGAAACCTCCACACCTTTGAGGTATCACTTGAGAACACCTATAAGTTATTAGGTCTTGTGCCCAAGTCGGTTGTCGTTATTACCGAAAGTGGCATCTATTCTCGGGCTGATGTCCAATTGATGAGACAAAAGAAAGTCAATGGATTTCTAGTTGGTGAGGCTTTTATGAGGACCGATGACCCGGGTCAATCATTGCGAAGACTATTCCAATAATCAACCGAAACTTTTAACCTAAGATTTAGATTTACGCCTATTAGTGTAAGGGAGCTAAACTGGATTTAGCTACTCTGCTCTGATCTCAGAGGCGCATCAAAAACACGCTTTTCGACTTATGTGCTCACATACTCAAAGAAACTTTTAGTTTATTTTGCAGTAAACAACGTTATCAGCATTTCTTGGTAGCGGTTGTTTTTGGAGCTTTCATCTTGGCAAAATCATCTTTTGCAATTGCGGCACCTGTAATTCCGGCGAAAGCCATTAAAACGTACATGAGGGTCATAATTAAGTCCTTTTGGTTGCTTGATCTGTCTGAAACGCGCGCACTGTAGGGTTTTCAAAGGTATACTTCAAATGTATTAATTGCATTCGGATTATGCGTTTAATGAATACATATATTACAAATAAAAAAAGGGACCTCTAGGGAGGTCCCTGTAAAAATCCTATGCAGGATTAAGAGGGGTTTGGCTCGTCTAACGAAACTGTTTGGAAACTAAGAAAATTTTTTTCAAATAGTTCCTCGAGTTGAAAAGATACGTGTTCTGATGCCATAATTCCAATGCATTTTTTGCATTGACTATATGCGTTTTTGTAATACATATAAGGAGGGTTACTGATGAATTTACAGAAGCTTTCAAGATTAGACTTAAATTTGTTGGTCTCTCTTCAGGCGTTACTAGAAGAAAAGAGCGTTACTCGAGCTGCTGCGCGATTATTTATTAGTCAGCCTGCTATGAGTCGAGTGCTACAAAGACTTCGTTACCAGCTAGATGACCCGCTATTTACTCGGACAGGCAACGAGCTTGTGCCAACGCCTAAAGCTCGTGAATTGCAACTGAAGCTGCCACCTCTGTTAGATAATATTCTGGATATTGTAACGGAGGATGAGTTTGATCCTGGGACTTATACTGGCGAGATTACTATTGCAATCCCTGAATTCGTTGCTGTTTCATTGGTTTCAGAGCTTACTAAAATCGTGGCGGCAGAGGCCCCTAACATCGTGCTCTGCGTTTCAAATGGTTTTGACTCCGTGGGCGGGGAGTTAGCAGATGGGGCGATAGACTTTGCTATTGATATTGAGAGGAATAATTCTCAGGATGTTTTGTCCAAACCATTTGCAACCTACAGTCCCTCGATATGGATGAGAGAGGATCATCCATTGGCGTGCAAAAAAGAACTCAGCACTATTGAAATTCTCAAATATCCTTTTGTTCAATATTACCTATTAATCTCAAAAAGAGTGCGTTCTCGAAATGATGCCCGATTTGATAAGACTCTCAGAGACCTGGGTCTGAAAAGAGAAAAAATATTAGTTACTAATCAGTTAATGACAGCAATGGAAACATTATGTGAAACAGATTGCCTCATGGTTGCGACTCAAAAAGGATTAATTGATGAGAGGGAGATGCATCGTATTGTGACAAAACCTTTTCCAAAGGATTTACCTCATGAGGAGGGCATCAATTTAGTGCTGTTGCAACACAAAAGAACGGAGGGCTCCCCAATACATTCTTGGCTAGCCCAAAAAATGTTTAGTGTAGTCCATGAGGATCAAAGATTAGGTATCTTGTGAGAACTATATTTTGTAAGAGCTTTTTGTCATAACAGCCGATATCGTAGTCATAACCTGCTTAACTTGATGAGGGAACTCATAACCTCCAGCGTCTAGAGCCGCCTGAGCGTGACGCTCTTCATCAGCCAACATCTCCTCCACCACTGCCCGGCTTTTGAGGTCATCTTCTGGTAGTTGGTCCAGATGATTTTTAAGATGAAAGCAAACTTGATCTTCAGTCGCAGCCACAAAACCAAGACTAAGTTTATCACTAATAATGCCGGCACCCGCACCAATCCCAAATGACATAGCATAAAACAAAGGATTCAATAAACTTGTGCGTCCGCCCAACTCCTTAATTCTATCTTCACACCAAGCCAAATGATCTATTTCCTCTGTAGCAGCTTCTTTCATCTGCTCACGGACATCCGATAGCTTTGCCGTTAGTGCTTGCCCTTGATATAAAGCTTGAGCGCAAACTTCGCCAGTATGATTAACTCGCATTAATCCAATCGCATGATCTCGATCTTTGTTTGATAACTCATCTTGTTGTATTTCATTTGCAGGAGACTCTCTCTCTGGAGACGGAGCATCAAATAGGACTGTTCTGATGCCATGGTCAAATTGAGTAATAAGCTTATCTAGTACTGAGAGTTTACGATGACTCATTTTTTGGGCTCCATGATTCCTGATGAACTATTGTATCCACTTTTAAAAAATATTTTCTTGAAACAATTATTGGTACGTAAGCCAGAGCAAAAAATACCATGGCCAAAATTTCTGTCACTACTATATAAACAGGCCAAGGACCAAAGTAATCAAGTAGAGACGGGAAAGCGGGCTTATTCATCATATAAAAGTAATTACCATCAAGCCAAATATTGAAGGGAATCAGGCAAAGTATATATATATTAAGCCAAACAAACGTTGCCAAGATTCCTCTTAGTCGAGGATAAAGTTGAAACGCAAAATGTTGGTGTACTACAACTAAAACCAGCCCGCAGTGGATAATCCAATATTTAAAAAAGCCATAACTCGGGAATCCACCGTCAGGATCGGGCGTTATGATAGCCTGCAAAGTGCCTGAGAGAATAAAGTAGTAAACAATCTCAAAGCGACGCTCATTGGGTTTCCAGAACAATAGAGGAGCAATCAAAGCAAACAAGTTGCATATTGAAAGAGGAAGATTCGCAGACGGATCAAACCTGCCTAATTTAATGTGTGCAACGGTCCAAGCGATCAAAGTGACGCTTAAGAACAAAGAGCAAATTCGCGTTAAAAGTAAATTTCTCTCGTAGTTTAATCGCCGCCCAGTAACTACAGTTAAAAAAAGACACACTATGAAACTGACTAAGACAAAAATATGGGACTCCCCGTAGGGAACAAACGCGATGTCTCTGTCAAAAAAAGCACTATCGCTTAACATAGTTTCTTGCTCTTAATTAGCCCTCAGCTAGCCCACCTGCTCTCGGGCAACTGCTCTCCAACCAATGTCGTCTCGAAGATACATATCCTCCCAATCAATTTTAGAAGCTAACCGATATGCTTGAGCCTGTGCTTCTGATACAGAGTCGCCCATAGCAGTTGCGCATAGAACACGACCTCCAGCGGTAACTACTTGGCCACCTAAACTTTTAGTGCCAGCGTGAAAAACCTTTTGATGTTCATCTTCAACCGCAGCAGATAAACCAGTGATGACATCTCCACCCTGATAGCGGCCTGGATAGCCTCCAGCAGCTAGGACAACTCCTACAGCTGATCTTGGATCCCATGAAGCTGTTTCTTGATCGAGATTACCACTTAGAGCTGATAGGCAATGTGCGACTAAATCTGATTTTAGTCGTAATAAAATTGGTTGAGTTTCTGGATCACCAAACCGGCAGTTAAATTCGATGACTTTAGGAGTGCCATCTGCTGCAATCATCAAGCCGGCATAAAGAAAGCCGATGTAGTGATTACCCTCTGCTGCCATTCCCTTAACCGTAGGATAGATTACTTGATCCATGATTTTATTATAAATTTCTTCGTCGACAACAGGTGCTGGTGAGTAGGCTCCCATTCCTCCGGTATTGGGGCCGACGTCACCATTACTAGCTCTCTTGTGATCTTGACTCGTTGCCATGGGTAGGACATGTTCGCCATCCACCATCACTATAAAACTGGCTTCTTCGCCTTCTAAAAATTCTTCAATGACAACGCGACTTCCCGCTTCACCAAAAGCGTTGTCCGCGAGCATATCACGCACTGCAGTTTCTGCCTCAGCATTGGTCATAGCAACAATGACACCTTTGCCTGCAGCTAAGCCATCGGCTTTCACAACAATTGGTGTGCCCACTTCCTGAATATAATCAAGTGCTAGGTTGATCTCCGTGAATTTACCATAATGCGCAGTCGGTATGTTTTGCCTATCCAAAAAGTCTTTGGTAAAAGCTTTAGATCCCTCAAGTTGAGCCGCACCACTGGAGGGTCCGAAAATAGCTAAGCCTCTGGTATTAAAGTAATCCACAACTCCATCAACAAGCGGCTGCTCTGGTCCCACGATAGTTAAGCCCACGTTGTTACTTTCGGCAAAATCTGCCAATCCAACAAAATCACTCACAGGCAGTGAAACATTTTCTAAGTTATGCTCCATATCAGTACCGGCATTGCCAGGAGCAACATAAACCTTAGTTACCCTTGAGGATTTTGAAGCTTTCCATGCCAGGGCATGCTCACGCCCACCAGAGCCAATAACCAGAACATTCATCGCAAAAATTCCAAGTAA
>CETY01099995.1_pt1 | contig 11516 bp, 7 predicted proteins | sample 361551 | NCBI WGS metagenome assembly CETY01 (sample SAMEA2623135, study PRJEB7988) | marine metagenome | biome: marine biome (ENVO:00000447); feature: deep chlorophyll maximum layer (ENVO:xxxxxxxx); material: "saline water (ENVO:00002010), including plankton (ENVO:xxxxxxxx)" | depth 45 m | reverse complement strand
CATTCAAGTTGAAGAGAAACTGAAACGTGAGTGACGTAAACAAAGCTCTGTTGCCCTATGGAACCACCTCGAGTGCCCCTGCCATTGTTCTGCCCGATACAGCCTTGTTCCTGTCTGAGCGAGGATCACTTACTAAAAATTATTTCGAAAATGCCGTTGAACTGCTTAACCGAGAGTACGATGGAATTCGGCGGCTAGCGGAGCTAAACGAGCTAGTGTACGGTGCTAGTTATAACTTTGTACCTCGCGTTGGTCAGACATATCATCTTTATAAAAAACAGGACGGTAAACTGCTACTAAGCATGATTGAAGGTTGGTCTGCCTATGAGTTTGTTGTGTCAGTTGAGTACACCGCTGATAGTGTTTGGAAGGAGCTCTAGCTGATTTGACACCAGCCAAAAAGCACAAGCTGCACCCATCCAAAACTTTCTGTTCATCATCTCCTTTTTTGTAAAAAAGGTTGCCGCGAAAAGTCACATCTGAAGTATACTTTGTGATCTAGACTTATGGTCACAAGGACCTTTACGAGCACTGTGTTATGTCAAGTGATCAATTTAATATAGATTCTTTTTACAATTTTGGTTGAGATGTGCATATATGCTAGTTAAGCCCCGAAAAGCTGTCACTTTTATATTTCTACTATGTGCTAGTTTCCTTTCAGGATATGGATGGTCCGCCGATTGGTATGTCTCAGCTAATGGCTCGAATAATAATCCTGGAGATTCTCAGTCTGCACCATTTGCAACTATGGCAAAGGCGATGAGCGTGACAGCCCCTGGTGATACTGTTTATGTTATGGATGGAATCTACAGAAATTCAGGGTATGGCAGCGGTATCGATGGATCGAACTTAACCAATGGCAATGTCCTCCGCATAACAAAATCAGGCTCACCTGGGGCCCCAATTACGCTTAGAAATGTAGAGGGCCATAAGCCGAAAATTCAATTTGATGGAGCCGGAGGAATTAATTTTGCCCCAAATACAGGTTATATAACGATTGAAGGTTTTGAAATAGAAGGTCCATCGCAGTCAATTACATATAATCAGGCTATTGCAGATAGGAACTATAAAATTTTAGTTGCTGAGGATGGCGATGCTAGTACGAGCTACCAGAACAACTATTTTTCAGGAAGAGGGATTTATGGGTACGGTCCTCATTCCAATATAATAGTCAGAAATAATGTAGTTCATGATACTCCTGGCTCAGGAATTCGATTCAACGATTCTGACTATATGACGATCGAATATAACGAGGTCTACAATACAACGTGGTGGACATCATCTGCATCCAGTGCCATTGTTTATGCGGAATCTATCGCCCTAGACGGGGATAATGGTTCAGATATAAAAATGATAATGCGAGGAAATGTTGTATACAACAACTGGAACCGGATCCCCTTCTATGTAACTCAATTGCCAGATAATGCTGGTGGTCCTGGTGGAGATTATGGGACAGCATCGCAGGATTATATTTTAGATGGACAGGGGTTATACGTCACTCGAAGTGATCCTAGTTATGCTGGAACGTTCCTGTTTGAGAATAACCTTCTTGTTAATAATGGCAAAAATGGAATAAATTTTGATCATTCTGAGGGAGCGAGTGCTATCTACCGAAATAATACTCTCTATTTCAACGGCGTTCATAATATTATTCAAGACTTATCTGTTGCTGATGGAAATCCTCGTCATGTAGGCGGCAACAAAGTTGCTGGAATTCTCGCTAATGATGTGACCTCTGCAGTTGTTGCGAATAATATCGTGGTAACTAGAGATAGTGATTACTCAGCACTTACCTTTCGAAATTTTTCGAATAAAGTAGTAACAAACAATATATTTCGAAATGGGTCTACGCCGGACAACTTCCCGCCGACAGTATTCAATGTCGATCCTAAGTTTGCCAGTGCACCCGATGTAGTCAACGGTTTAGTTGATCTTTCGGATACAGATTTTTCATTAAAATCTGATTCGCCAGCCATAAATGCTGGAAATCCAAATTACTCTGCAGTCCTTGATATAAACAAAAAGTTACGACCAGTGGTTGGAGATGCTGTCTCATCCTCAAGTTTTGAAACGTCCGAGAATGGATGGGGTGCATGGTCTGCGACATTGGGTAGGTCTACTGATGAGTCTCGCTCAGGTACAAGTAGTCTTTTAGTCTCTGGCCGATCCTATAACTATTCAAGCGCAAGGCTTTACTTAGATGGAGTGCTAGCAATTGGAGAGAGCTACTCTTTTTCTGCTTGGGTAAAGTTGGCTGACGGGGCGTCAGGTAGCACAAAAGCTACAATAAGAACAAAGACCGGAGACGAGGCACCAATATACATTGACTGGACAACAAGTGATCGAGACGATAATACTTCAATAGCATCAGACAGTGAATGGACTCACATTTCAGGAGACTACACTCATAGTTCAGCAGTCGATAGTATTTTTGTTTATATCAAAGGTCCTCAGAGTGGTGATGGATTATCTGATTATTATATCGACGATGTTTACATAATTCCCAAAGGGTCGACTCCTCCAAGTTTTGGATCCGATACGGATATTGTTGATATTGGAGCATATGAGTACGAAGTTTCGAATTTTGCGCCAGCTTTCACGTCATCCGCATCTTTCAGCGTGGAAGAGAACCAAACTATTATTGGTACTGTCACGGCAACTGACGCGGACAGTTCAAATATCAGCTTCACAGTGTCGGGGACAGAACTAGAAATTACTTCGGCAGGTATCCTTAGCTTTAGAGTTGCTCCAGACTATGAGATTAAATCATCATACCTTGCGACCGTGACAGCGAGTGATGGTACTAATCAATCAACGCAAGAAATTACGGTGTCCGTGACTGATGTTGATGATACGGCTCCGGTGTTTACCTCTTTGCCATCTTTCAGTGTAGAAGAGAATCAAACTGTTATTAGCACTGTTACTGCGACTGATGTGGATAGTTTAAGCATCGGTTTCACAGTGTCTGGGACAGAGCTAGAAATTACTTCAACAGGTATCCTAAGCTTCAAGATTGCGCCGGATTTCGAAGTTAAATCATCATATTCCGCAACCTTAACAGCGAGCGATGGCACTAACCAATCAACACAAGATATTACTGTCTCCGTATCTGATGTTGATGACACCGCTCCAACCTTTACCTCGTCGCCGATATTTAGTTTGGAGGAAAATCAAACTGTTATTGGCACTGTTGCTGCAAATGATGTGGATAGTTCAGACATCAGTTTCACAGTGTCTGGGACAGAGCTAGAGATTAGTTCAGCAGGTATATTAGGCTTCAAGATTGCTGCAGACTACGAGGTTAAATCGTCTTACTCTGCAACTGTTACAGCGAGTGATGGCGCTAATCAATCTTATCAAAATATTACTGTGTTAGTGACTGATGTTGATGATACAGCCCCTGTCTTTACATCTAGTGCGATATTTACCGTTCCAGAAAACAGGATAACAATTGGAACAGTTATGGCCACCGATGCTGACAGCTCTAGTATTAGTTTCACAGTTTCAGGGGCGGAGTTGGAAATCACTTCGGCAGGGGTGTTGAGTTTTCTTACAACTCCTGACTATGAAGTAAAGTCCTCTTATAATGCAACTGTGATAGCAAGTGATGGCACTAACGAAGCATCACAAAATATTTCTGTCATAGTCACCGAAGCCTCCGATGTTGATAATCCGACCGGTACAATTGATATAGATGGTAATAATAAATTTGATGCTCTGACCGATGGATTACTATTGCTAAGGAGTATGTTCGGTATTTCTGGTGATTCCCTAATCCAGGGAGTCATTGCTGATGACGCAACCTTTGTGACTGCCTCGGATATTCAGGAGCGTATTCAGTCTCTGGGGAGCGAACTAGATATTGATAATAATGGCTCGGTGGATGCTTTAACTGATGGACTTCTGATTTTACGATATTTGTTTGAGTTAAGAGGTCAAACACTCTTGAATGGCGTCGTCGCGAACAATGCAGCTAGATCAACGGCGACTGATATCGAGTTATATTTGTCAGCTCTGACTAGTTCTGTCACTGCAGCAGCACCAATATCAGGCCGGAAGGACTTGTCTCAAATTATCAATGGTCAACCAGTTAATCGTTCATTTCACGTACACTACCCAGAGGTAATTACTAAAGAAAAATATCCTGTTGTATTGTTTTTTCATGGCGCTGGCGGCACTGGAGAGTCTTGGTTCAATAGACAACAGGTCTCTAACCTTATTGACGATGAAAAATTCATAGGTATCTTTCCTGACGGTTACTCAAACCGCTGGAATGTCAGTGGTGAGACGGATGTTGATGATGTCGAGTTCGTTGGGCTCATCTTAAATAGCTTGGATAATAGTTTATTCGATCTAGAGAAAGTATATGGCGTTGGCACCTCAAATGGTGCGGGGCTCGTCAATAAAGTGGGTAAAGAGACGTCATTTTTTAAAGCAATTGCGCCTGTAATTAGTCAGCAAACGGTCGAGATCGGTTCTACTGTATCTACTAATCCTATTTCCGTTTTTCAGATCAATGGATCAGAGGACAATCTTGTACCCATAGATGGAGGTAACGGTGTTGGTGGAAATGTATTTATGTCGGCTCAAGGTAGTGCAGAAAATTGGGCGTCAAGCTATGACTGTAATATGGTGCCAACTTCCAAAAATATGATTTGGGGTGGACGTAGTGTTCAAGAAAATACTTACAGCAATTGCTCTAATAGTCAAAGAGTTCGATATCTGAGGGTTCAGGGTGCAGGGCATACCACTAATTTTGGGTCTAATGTCGATCTATTTGACCTTATTTGGGAGTTTTTCAAATCGGTCGATACTGAAAGTTACAAAGAGTATATGGTTGGGATGACTTTGTCTGATGTCGATCGGCATCAATTCATAGTGAACGCGCAACGTTTCCAAGATATCTGTTTGGATAATTTTGCGGGTCTTAAGAATCCGCTATGGAATATTTTTCAAACTGGAGAATGGCCAATTTATTTCCATATTGAATCTTGGGATGGACCAGTTACTGCCGCTGCTGTAGTGCAGATGAGGAGCGACTATCAGAAAATAGCAAATCAGTGGGTTGATGGAATTCAAACCTATGATTCCAGATTTGATCGGAACGTTGAGGTAAAGTTATTCGGTTTTGTCTTTAATGAAGGAGTTACTGTTGATCAATCCTTTAATAATGCGTACGGCGCTTACCCTAATGTTTCGAATTTTTCAGGCACAACCGAAAGATCGCCTTGGGAAATACGATTCAGAGATGGAGGGCAAGTTTTTAACCAAAACTGGTACAGCATAGATGACTTCCAGAAGCTTATTGTCACAGGGAATGATGAAGACAATGGGGGTGCTATTTTTTTTCCTACGGACTGGTCTAGTTACGAGCATCCTGAGGAAATTGATATGTTCTTAACAAAGTTTTGGCATAAAACTTCTTGGGATGCAGTGGCTCAAAGGCAATATTTAAAACTTGGTGGAAATGTGACTAACTATACCTTGGGATATACACGTTACAGTGTTTTTGCTCATGAAATGGGTCATACATTTTTCTTAGATGATATTTACAGCAACAGTAAGTATCCAGACGCTAATGGTTTAAACTCTATAATGAATAATTCGTCGGTCATCACTAATTTTGATGTTTTCAGTTCGCGAATGGTTTGGAAGCAACAGAATATCGGTGGTTAATACTTATTTTCCTGCTAATTGGATATCGCTAAATTATGTATTTTTTTTCTGAAAAGTTTGGCTTTTCATATCTGAACGCAAGGCGGCCTTTTTCTTTTGTTATCGCAATGGTAATGATTCTTGTAGCAGGATCCATCGATGCTAAGGGGTCGCCAAATTTCATTGTGATCCTTCTCGATGACTTTGGTTGGAGCAGCATGTCTCAATCGATGGATAAAAACCGTCCCGAAGCGAAAAGTGATTATTATCGGACACCGAACATTGATAACTTGATTAATAGGGGTATGCGCTTTTCAAATGGCTATGCTTCATCTCCTGTTTGTTCTCCAACAAGATATAGTATTCAATTCGGCAAGAGCCCTGCGAGCTTACGCCGTACCCGTGGATTAGGAAAAAATGAGGTTGATCATAGTCAGATTGCCATTCCACAAGTACTAAAGGCCATCGATTCTGAGTACCGCACTGCTCACATAGGTAAGTGGCATATTGATGCAGATCCTAGTCGATATGAATATGATGTGCACGACGGACAGACTGGAAACAAGACCGCTGGTTTCGATAATAATGACCGCAGTCGCCAGTGGAGCGGATATTCAGAGGATGACCCAAAACGAGTCAATACAATAACGTCTAAAGCGATAAAGTTTATTCGCGATTCTGTAGAAAGAGAGCAGCCATTCTTCCTGCAATTATCGCATTACGCAGTCCACTCTAATATTGTCTATAGCGAGTCCTCTTATAACGAGGTGGGTACTTGGACAAAGGGTCAGTTGCATTCTAATCAGGCTTATGCGGCGATGGTGCGTGATATGGATCTATCCATTGGAAATCTGTTAGATGTGTATGATGATTTAGATCTTAGATCTAATACCTACGTAATTTTGGTATCAGATAATGGAGGCATGCCAGTCCTTCCTCAGCAAGTGAATCGAGGTATACCGTATAAGCCTGGCCTAAACTCTCCATTACTCAGAGGTAAGTGGGATCTAATGGAGGGCGGTATTAGAATACCATTCGCAGTTTTTGGGCCTAATATTTCCCAATCAAGTCAGAGTGATGAGCCTGTGGTTACTCATGACATTTTGCCTACCTTGGCTGATCTTTCTGGATCAGTTGGAGAGGTTGGTGAGGATATCGAGGGAGTCAGTTTAGTCCCCTTACTTCGGCAAACAGACATAAAGGTTGATCGAGCGTTTGATAGCTTAGTTTTTCATTACCCTCACTACAACTTGGTAGGGATGAGCGAACCTCATTCTGCTATCCGATCTGGCGACTATAAGCTAATTGATTTTCCCGTGTCAGATCGCCAACTCCTCTTCAATATTAATAAAGATATTGGTGAGAGTAATGATTTATCGACTCAGAGGGCTGACTTAGTAAGCCTTCTTAAGAAAAAGATGGAGGTGTACCTCTCTGAGGTTGGAGCAGAGCGCCCAGAGGAGGCATATAACTGGGAAACTACAGGTAAGAGTGGAAATGTTAGAACTAAATTTTTTAGGCGTTATTCTGATGATTTTGATAAGAAATAAGAGCAATATTTACAGCGCAAGAGTTGGTAGGAAACATATTAGAAACTTAGCAAAGATTAGATAATGGCTCAAAAAGACATTGGAAACAAAGTGCCGCTGCATACTCTTAGGACAACAAATGAGGTCCAAGATTTTTATGATGATTGGGGAAATGAAAAAAAATATGATCAAGATATGCGTGATTGGAATTACACCGGCCCAAAAGAAGTAGTCGATACCTTAAAAGCGTATGTTTGTAAAAGGGATATCCTTATTTTTGATGCTGGGTGTGGATCGGGTTTAGTTGGCCAAACGTTACGAGATCACGGATTTTTTAACTTTGATGGCGCTGACTTGTCCCAGACCTTATTGGAAACTATCCCTCCAAACTTGTATCGAAGCCTGTACCAAGTTGATTTAAATCTACCTCTCAACATTCCCGATAAAACCTATGATGCAGTCACTTGCGTTGGTACTTTTACCTACGGGCATGTAAAGGCTGATGCGTTGAATGAGTTTGTCAGAATTACAAAGGATGGCGGCCTGCTCTGCTTCACTATTAATGAAGGGATCTATATTGACAGTGGTTTTGATACAAAGCTTGCGACATTAGAGAATGATGGAGTTTGGAAAAAACTTGAATTCTTTAAATCGGACTACCTTGCGAGTAAAAATGTTAATGCTTGGCTTGGTTTATATCAGGTAACTAAGTAGAAATCTTAATTATATTATCGCGGAGCTATGCGTTTTTTTTTCGGATTGATGAGTGAGTATAGCCAAAACGATATAGAGACTCCCAAAACTAAAATAGCGAGAGTTATTTTGTCCCGGTGCGGAGTTTCTGGGATCCACACCTCATACTTTCCAAAATAATAAAGTGCATACATGGCTCCAATCAAAGGGGCCAATGCAAGAAATGCCCTTAGATAGAAAAGAACTCTATTTTTTAGGTCTGGCATCATTTCCCGTCCAAGCTGTTTCATAATTTATTAACCATATAATACCTATTAATTAACTTTTTTCCCAGATTATGGTTGTTACTAACCTATAGGGATGGTGGCTATAAAACTTGAATTGCTGAGACACTCGATAGATACTCAATCAAGTTTTCTTTCTTCAGAGAATCTCAATGAAAGCTAATCTAGCAAAGGTTCTTAAGGTAAGCCCTATAAATGGATGGGGTTTATTCGCTATCTTTTCTATACCGATGTGTCTATTTAATTATATCGTAATGATGGATGCGGACATTTCATCGCCCGAGGGTGTCTCATATATGATTGGCTACTCTGTGAGATGGGCGGTACCGTTTATATATTTGGCGATGGTAGCTTCGTCGGTAAAAATACTTTTCCCAGGAGCTATCTCTTTTTGGTGGCTTCGTAATCGCAAATATATAGGCCTTGTCTTCGCCTTGGGAATGGCGTGGCAGGCAGTTTTCATTTATATACTATCAACCTTTTACAGAGATTATTATTTTGATGAGGTTTACTATTTTCGAGACGAGTTAGAGGGAAGTGTGGGCTATATATTCCTGGTGGGTATGGTGATCACTTCGTTTAAGTTCGCAAGATCGAAAATTAGTAACTTTCAGTGGAAGTGGATACAAAAAGGTGGCCTCTACTTCTTGTGGGCTTATGCTTTTAGTGTGTACTGGTGGAATGTATTTTATTACCCCTACTATGACAACTACTCGGTTCCAGAGGTGCATGACTACCTATACTACTGGATAGGTTTTGTGGTTTTTGCATTACGTATCGTAGCCTGGGGCAAGCAGAGACTTAAAATCATTGATAAAAACTCGGAATTAAGCGGTCAATTGAGTTTGATCAAAATGGTTGGAGTCATACTTTTCGCGCTAGGTGTCGTTATGTCAGGAACAGGGAATCATTGGTATGAGGCTGTATCTGGGTTGATCTCGGCGCCTGAGTGGTCAGTCGAGCTTGGTTTATGGTTACCATTCTGGCCTCTAGAACCCTTTATTTCTCTAATTTTGATGAGTATTGGAGCTTATTTAATCACAAGTGAAAGGGTTAGAAGTAGTAACTATATTAGTGTGATCGATTGATGCAAAGGAATCCCTATTTTGCATAGTCCAGGCCATCCATTTCTGGGATATTCAACTTTTATAGTTTATTAATTTAGCCCTTCTATCCATTTTATGATGTCTTGAAAGACATCTAAACGATTTATTTCGTTCAGAGCCTCGTGACGGGCGCCAGGATACAGGTGCATCGCGACATTTTCCATACCTGACTTAGTCAGTGTGTCCTTTAATTTTGTCACGTCTTTACCAGCGTTACTCACTGGGTCCATTTGACCTGAAAACAATAGAGTTGGAAGCTTGCTATTTATCTTAGCTAAAGCTGTTGGATTTGTTAACTCGATCATGCCAGTAAGAAAATCGCACCAGGACTGAGTGCTGAGCGGACCTCCGCAGAGAGGATCGTTAATGTAATTATCGACTACTTCATGATCCCTTGAGATCCAGTCACTTTCCGTTCTGGCGGGCTCAAATGCATTATTAAATGCTCCAAAAGACATTTTTTCTAGTAGGGCGCTACTGTGGTCAAAACCCTTCCTCCAACGTTCAAGTTGAGCAATGATGAGAGCAGCGCGCCAAGTTGATGGGCTGCTATAGCTGGAACCAGACAGAATTAAACCTGATATTTGAGGAGCATTTTGATTACTTAAAGCCGAATTGTATTTTTGGCAGAAGTGCATCGCAAGGAATGAACCCATGCTGTGACCTAATAAAATTAACGGTAGTTGATGATTTGAGTAAATATGTTTTATAAGTTCCCACTGATCATCAAGCATCTGCTCCCAACCATTATTATCAGCTATATGGTAACTGCTTTTCATCGACTGGCCTGTTATGCCATGCCCACGGTGGTCGCCAGCAGTGACCATGATATCCTTACTATTTAGAAACTTTGCAAATTCTCCGTAGCGAGCTCCGTGCTCAGACATTCCATGCATGATATGCAACCAAGCTTTGGGATTTTCAGGGATCCATTGGTGATAATAGAAGTTACCAGGCTCACCACTGGAAAATGGGATATTTCTAGTTTCAGTATTTACCAATGTCATCTACTCCGCTTTACCCAGATCTAGTAATTAATTTGTAATAGGCTCCTTCAGCGCTGACAGGATAGCATTCTTCACCACGGCTAATAACTGTATTAATCAAGGTTAAAAAAAAGGCGGCTTACTTAGCCGCCTTTCAATCTTACTTACGTTAGTACCTTAGAATCCCTTTCGGAACGTTATTCCATAAGTTCGAGGTGCATTAGGATAGCCAGAGAAGCTTCCTGGTGCGGCTGTCGTTGGGAAGGCACTCAAGAGTGTCTCGTGATCTGTGAGGTTTCTACCCCATAGAGACACACTGAAGTCATCTTTGTCAGACTTCAGACCAATACTAGCATTAATATTGTCGTAGTCCCGGGAAGCTATAGACAAAGGTATCGTGCCATCAATTTGAACTTCGTCAGCATAAACGTACTCGAGTCTTGCGTAGCCGTTAATCGAATCTGAAACATTGAAAGAATAGACTGCGTTGGCATTACCGCTTAGCTCATGAACCCCACCTGGCTTCTGACCTGACAGATTTGTGAAGTTTTGGCCTGGAGGGCATGCATACTCTTCGCCTCCAAGACCTGTAGAGTCACATGGTCCTCTGAGAAACTCATCATAAACTGGATCGAGTGCCATTAACGAAAGTTGTACAACCAGATTCTCAGAAAGCGCGAACATGCTGTCAAATTCAACGCCTTTGTGAGTTTCGCTTCCTGCATTAACTAGATTAAAACCAGTCCCAGTGAATGAGTTTGACTGGAAACCCTTGATTGATTGATCGAAAATCGCAAGGTTAATGTAGCCGTTTTCAAAGGACTTCTTCAAACCAATTTCCATCAAAGTTGCCTCTTCAGGATCAGCTGACCTCAGCTCCCTAGCATCCACTGTCATACTCACTGAGGTTGCTTTAAATCCAGTTGAGTGACTTGCATAGAACGTTGTATCTTCATCAGGAGAGTAGGCTAGCCTGAGAGTATGAGTTAGATCATCTGAATCGAAAGCACCGGACTCATTCTCGTTAGGATAATTAACAAATGGCTTAAAAAACTGGAGGCCCGTTAATGCTCCTAAACCTGCCGCTTCAAATGGAAGCGCTGCGAACAGATCAACAACGGTTACATCTGACTTCACATCTTTCTTATCGTCAGTGTAGTTCAAGCCAAATGTTGCAGTTAATTTATCTGAGATGTCGTAATCTATTTGGCCAAATAATGACGCCGATGTATTTTTCATAGTGAAGGATTCATCTGGCAAACC